>OESA01000141.1_pt1 | contig 24709 bp, 15 predicted proteins | sample 1540101 | NCBI WGS metagenome assembly OESA01 (sample SAMEA3891891, study PRJEB23780) | metagenome | biome: terrestrial biome; feature: animal house; material: Caecal content | place: Italy | collected 2015-05-05 | reverse complement strand
TTCCTGTTCAACGAAGCCGAGGTGTTCTCCACTGCGGAAAAAGAGGAACCGGAAGCCACCGATGGGGCAGGCCACAAGCGGCACAAGAAGCATACCTACACTCTGGATACCATCCCGGAAGGAATCCCTACGAAGCAGGTGGAGCATCGTCTGGAGGGTGAGGATTTGGTTTGCCCTCAGTGCGGGGATACCATGACGGAGATCGGCAAGGAAGTGGTCAAGACACTGGAAATCATACCTGCCCAGTATATCGTCCGGGAGGATATTTACTACACCTACGCCTGCAAAAGCTGCAGTGAAAATGCTGACGAGGGCTGCGAGACGCCTGTTGTGAAAGCGCCCCGGGAAAAGAACATCATTCCCGGCAGCTTTGCTACACCGGAGGCCATTGCCCATATCATGACACAGAAGTTTGTTATGGGTTCTCCTCTGTACCGGCAGGAACAGGAGATAAACCGTCAGGGTATCCAGCTGAGCCGCCAGACTATGTCCAACTGGATTTTGAAAGTAACGGAAGATTACCTGACACCCGTGTATAAGCAACTGCACAAGGAGCTACTGAAAAGAGATGTCCTCCATGGGGATGAGACTACCCTGCAGGTGCTGCATGAACCCGGGAAAGCACCGCAAAGTGAGAGCTATATGTGGCTGTACCGGACCAGTGGCGATACGGACAAACCGATTGTCCTGTATGAATACCAGCCTGGCCGTGGTGCAAAGCATCCTAAGGAGTTTCTTGCCGGATATAAGGGGTATCTCCATACGGATGGGTACCAGGGATACCACAGCCTCCCAGAGGATATTACAGTGGTTGGATGCTGGGCTCACGCCCGGAGAAAATTCGACGAGGCAGTGAAGTCACTACCCAAAGGAAAGGCGAAAGGCAGTTCCGCATCCCAAGGACTTGCCTACTGCAATCTCCTGTTTGAGATTGAGCAGGGATTGGCAGAGAAAACAGCAAAAGAAAGATATAACGAGCGGCTGAAACAGGCAAAACCTGTTTTAGACGCGATGTTTGCATGGGCAAATTCCAAAACAGCGGCACCCAAGTCTGCCCTGGGGAAGGCGTTTACTTACCTGAATGAGCAGTGGCCTTACCTGACGAACTATCTAAAAGACGGCAGGCTGGAATTGAGCAATAACCGGGCAGAAAGAAGTATCAAGCCCTTTGTCATTGACCGGAAGAACTTCCTGTTTGCCAACACGCCCAAGGGAGCGAAAGGAAGCGCCATTATGTTCAGCCTGATCCAGACCGCCATTGAGAATGGGCTGGATCCCTATCAATACCTGACCTGGCTGCTGAAAAACACAAACAAAGCCGACCTGAAAAATCCGGATATGCCCGAAAAGCTGCTGCCCTGGAACGCACCGGCAGGATGCAGAACAAAGTAGCGTTGGACACTTTCAAAATACACAAAGGAGCAAGATATGAGACTGGAACAATCTGATGCTGAGCTTTTTTACCAGTTATGGTTTCCACTGTTGGATTTTGTGAACAAGAAGTACCATGTGTGTCCCGAAACAGAGACGATAGACCAAAGGCAGGGAGTTGACGCAAGCGATGCCAAAGCAATTGCGGACTATTTGTGGTCACACATTGAGGTTATAGAGGAATATCTCGCTATAGCTGAGCTGCCGAAGGAATATGCGCAAATCGTTGCAGGATGGAAACAATGCAAACCGGGCAGATATATTCTGGAACGACATCTAAAAAAGGGTTCTGTGTTTATCTCAGCGGAAGATGGGTCGGTTTATATGGTAAAGGGATTGTTCTCCACCTGGGCGGAGATGCTTGGAGAAAGTCCCGTGCTGCTGGATGCTGTGTTAATTCCTTTCCGGGGCAGCATTATTTCGGATGGACTGGTTGTACCGTACCATATCTACTTCGGCAAAGGTGCAAGAGAGGATTTCAAGGAAGCGTACATGAACGCAAAGAGAAACCATACAATACATTTCTCTTTCTAAGTGAATAACCCTGAGCCATCCCAGAGCACAAAACTCCGGGATGGCTTTTACTATGTGCTGCTAGGTTTGACGCTTACACCCTGGGCAAATTCCCGGCCCATGAAGAACTGGAAAAGCTTATGCCCTGGCATCCAGCAGTGAGACACCGGGAACATATACGGAAATGAATGAACGGCAGGATCCTACAAACGGGATCCTGCCGTGTTTCAATTCGGATATGCGATTATTGAGCGCTTACTCATGATAATATTTATTCTGAGTTGAGCGTATAATCTTTATTTGAAATTATGCGGCACATAGTATTGCTAAATCATTGCTAATTGTGTTACGCCAACATCAATGCCATTTTTGCCACTCAACATCTTGATTAATTCAGCCGTTGATCGAGGCTGTTCAGATGTCGTATTCTGACCCAAGTATTGATAGAGGTAAAGAATTCTGAGTTTTGACCTGTTTCCCATGTACTATTCCCTTCGTTTCCTTACTTCAGCCCTGCCTTTTTCGAGATACAACTCTTATTATTGCATCTGCTATCTTTTCCGCTTCATTCACAGTATTATCTTTTCCAAGGGAGATGCGAATCGTCCCCTTTGCATACTGCTCATCTGCATTGATAGCGTGAAGAACATGGGAAATTTGAGTGTTTTTGCTATCGCAAGCGGAGCCCGTTGAAACCATGATGCCCATCAAATCAAGGCGATGAAGAATTGCCTCACCATTTGCACCGGGAAAAGAAAGACTGAGATTGCCTGGAATTCGGGGCACTGTGCCATTACGACGATAGTTTATTCCCGCAGAATCGAGCTTATCAATAAGTGCCTGCTCCAACAATAGAAGCTTACTTTGGAAATCACTAAGGTTAGCGACATTTTTCTGAAGTGCTATGGACATCCCCACTATCGAAGCAACATTCTCTGTTCCTGCTCGTAACCCGAACTCTTGCGCTCCTCCGTCGGCATATGCAGAAATCTTTATCCCCTTTTTGATATACAGAAATCCAATTCCTTTTGGACCATTAAACTTATGCGCAGAGCACGACATCATATCAACACCGAGAGCTTTTACATCAACAGGAATGTGACCAAGAGCTTGAACCGCATCGGTATGGAATATAGCACCATATTTGTGGGCTACATCGCAGAGTTCTTTAATTGGTTGTATGGTCCCGATTTCATTGTTAACCATCATGATGGAGACGAGCTTTGTTTGGTTTGAAATTGTAGTCTCAAGATTATCCGGCGTAATGAAACCATTTTGATTTGGGTGTAAATATGCCACCGGATAACCAAGTGCCTCAACCTTTTCGCAGGCGCGAAGAATAGCATGATGCTCAAACTCAGAAGTGATTACTGCGCGATAGTCCCCATACTCAACACTGCCCTTAATAGCCCAGTTATCGCTTTCAGTGCCACCGGAAGTGAAAAATATCTCCTCCGGCTCGGCGTTGATACAAACTGCAATCTGGGCTCTGGACTCTTGGAGGGCTTTTTTCGTCTGCCTCGCAAATGAATATGGCTGTGACGCATTTGCGTATTGATCCAGCAAATAAGGGCGCATTGCTTCAAAGGCATCTGTATCAAGTTTTGTTGTGGCTGCATTATCTGCGTAGATCATACGGCTCATATTATCACCTCAACGACTATACGTAACTTGTAAATGTCAATGAAAAAGTGAGCCAGGCGCTCATGAAATTTTGAGCCACCAACGCTCATGAAAAAGTGAGCCGTTCCGCTCACGAATATTTGAGCCACCTTATCGGGTTTTCTTCTGCATGGTAGCTTTCAGACGGTAAGAGTCTCCATTCATATCCAGCACGTGGGAACGGAAGGTCAGCCGGTCAATCAGGGCTGCTACCATTGTGGTATTTTCAAATAAATCCGTCCACTTGGAAAACGGTAAGTTTGTGGTCACAATGGTGCTGCTCTTTTCGCTTCGGTCTGAAATGACCTTAAACAGCAGCTCCGACTGGTGCCGGTTAAAACTGAGATAGCTCAGCTCATCCAGGATCAGCAGATCCGCTTTAGCCAGTGTCCTTTCCAGCTTGCCAAGATGGTAATTATCCTTGGCCTCACAGAGCTCTGTGGACAGGGTTGCTGCATTCTTGAATAGAACGTTGTAACCCTGGGCGCAGGCTTTCAGTCCCAAAGCAATGGACAGATGGGTTTTGCCGCGACCGGGATTTCCAATCATAATGACATTCTGCTTGTTTTCTACAAACTGGCAGCTGGCTAGTTCTTGCAGAAAAATTGGCGAGACAGTGTCACTTAGCTGGCTGACATCGAACTCCTCCATGGTTTTGAGATATGGGAACCCTGCAGCTTTGAGACGTCTTCTATTCTGGTTTTCTTGCCTGGATAAGGTCTCTGCCTTCATAAGTTCCAGAAGAATATCCGAGAATCCGGCAGAGGGATCTGCCTGCCGGAGTACTTCATGATATTCTGCAAAAGAAGGGATTTTCAATTGCTTTGCATGGAGACGGATCAGTTCATCCACCGTATTCATAAGGCAGCACCTGCCTTTCCGTGGAGAAATGCATCATACAATTGCAGGTCCACAGCTTGTACAATCACCGTATCCTGGATTTCTACAGGATCAATATGGTTTGGTGCTTCCTTCATGACTTCCATGTAATCCTCTTCCTGACAGCGACGGAGGATGTCTACCAGTTCCCTGGGCGTGAGCGCTTGACTTCGGAGCCAATGGAGGAAGAATTCCGGAATCGTCTCCTGTACCGGCTTGGCATAGAAGATGGCCCTGCCCTTCTTTTCCAGCAGGGGCAGGTAGTGGGCCAAATCATAAATGGTCTTTTTTCTTTCCAGACACCGTTTATGCTGTGCAATACAGGTTCCGCCAAGATAGATGGATACCGTTTCGGGAGACGCCTTTACAGAAACCTCTCTGCCGCAAAACTCACAGGGCACAGAATAGTTGTTGCTGTCAAAACGAATGGTACAGAAACGATCTACACGGCCGGTACTTCGCTTACAGGGGTCAAAGGGATACTTTGGAAGTGGATAAAGCCTCTTCTTTTCCTCTGCCAGCATGGAACCAACGTTATTTTTCTTTCCACGGATCTGGTGGGACAGATACTTTCTGCATTTTTCCCGGAGCAGACTATTCAGTTCTTCCATAGACTCCACTTTGGGAACAGGGACGCAGGTGTTCCTTCTGCTGTAACCTACCAGGCCTTCCACAAAGCCCTTTTCATTTCCGGATACAGGGAAAATAGCTTCAAATCCGTAGCGGGCAGCCAAGCCAGCATACCCGGCCTGTTTCCGGGCATGAGCACCGAAGCCATCTTTGACAGCAACCTTGCCGTTGTCAAAGATAACCCGCCGGGGTACACCACCGAAGTGCTGGAATACCTGAATCAAGGCGTCCAGGAAGCTTTCTTCATTCTGCCTCCGGTAAGCCAAAACCAACGGTGCACCACTGTAACAAAGCCGGGCACAGAATAAGTTTACCACTGTCTTTACCCCGGACAGATATACGGTTGCTTCGCCAAAGTCAATCTGTATTGCATCTCCCGGAGGGAAGGCCAGCGGAACAAACGCCTCTTGGGGATTCTCTCGAAGCTGGCTCACCAGACGGCGGACGGTAGTCTCACCGCCGGTGAAACCAAGTTCCTCCACCAGTCGGTCATAGATACGTTTTGCGGTATGGTGCTGTTTCTTGGGGCTGTGAGCATCTTCCTCCAAGCAGTTCCGGACGAAAGCCATTACCTCCTCTGTCAAAACGGAAGGTTCCCGGCTGTAAGCTTTACGCTCCCAGGGTACACTGTCACCGTCCCAATACTTCTTGACGGTATTGCGGGAGATCTGCAGGGATGCAGCAATCTGCCGCTGACTCATGCCCTGCAGTCGCATCTTGCGAATCTGTTTGTAAGTTTCCACTGTGATAACCACCTTTATTCGCCCCCTATATAGTCTGCGACTATTATAGGGGATTTCTTTGGGTGGCTCAATAATTCATGAGCGAACACCAGCCAAGTGGCTCACTTTTATATTAGCGTTTACACGTAACTTCTGGTATCGTATTTTTTCCCGGAACATTAAACTCCTTGGGATCAATAATACATAATTGTTTCTTTATAACTCCTCGCATTTCAAGTGCAGGTTCAAGGCAATAGTGTTCAAAATCCTCTTTGCTAATATCGTCAGGTGATTGAACATGAGGAAACAGCAGCTTCAAAAACGCTGTACAAAGGCGTTTAATTGCGGTCAAGTCCCTTTTATCCGCATTTGATTTGTAAGAAATTAGAGAATCAACAATTGAGGTATAAGATAAATCACTCCGGAGTTCGTGAAGCACCTCTGCGAAGTATTCGGTATTGATTGCCCAACCATGAGCAATCATACCTGTAGTCATACGCGGAATCTGCCAACCAGGGATAAATCCATGGAATCTATCCAAAGTAGCCGATTCGCCAAAAACTTCACTGATATGTTCTACCATGTTTTTGTTTATATCGAAACGCTCAGCATTTATGTTTCCGAGAACAATTACTCCGGCTTCGGCTGTAAGTGCAGCGTCAAAGCCTTTAATCTCGCCAAACTCCATATAATGTTTTAACGCTTGTTGTATTTGTCCGGGCTGCTCAAAGGTAATAGATTGCACCTCGTCAAAGCCAACATAATCAAATCGAGTTAGCAGCCCGCCAGTCTTTTTAGCATTGTCATATATAAGTGATGCGCGAGAAACAGTACCTCCGCTGATAAGCCACCCCCTCTTACTAATCTTTTCAAAGACATAGCTTTTCCCGGTTCCTTTAGGGGCAAGTTCGATTAGATTCACTCTTTTTTCCACAAACGGCAGTAAACGACGTAAAAAAAACAGTTTTTTGGCCTCACTCTCTACACCATTCTCATCCACATATCCGGCAGGATTATAGTCCACCGCCATGAGAACAATATCTATCCATTCATGAATATCAAATTCTTTCCGAGCGTCTCTAAAGAAATCAAGGTCGATAGAATACGGGCAAAATGGTTTATATCCAACCATGGAAATTACACCCTTTGGCTTAGATACTGTTCCCTCAAGCGTCCAAACCAGAGTGATGATGCCCCAGTTTTCGCTTTCATGTAGCAGTGTAGCTTGCCATTTTTCAACCACTTCATTTGCAACCGTTCCGGAAGCGCCACCTTTTGCCCCACCAAAGTCCGGCAATTCAAATTTAGTCTTCCCGCTTTTTATGTCCACATTAACACGGACTCGCGCAAGGAACTGAACCGTATCACCGTTGATCATCCGAAACTTGTACTGCTCAAAATCGTCCTTTCCGGGGATGAATCTTTTGATGTATCTGTTAATACTATCGTAATCGACAACACCATCGTCATCCGAAAACTTCATGACCAGCCAATCGCGCATATAGGAAGGCATACTGAGATTTGAAAAGTATTCGCTCCTTTGAGGGTCTTTTAGCACAACCATATCCGCAAATATTTCTTTTACCTTATCTTCCAGCATGATTCAACCCCCTCAAAGGAATAATGTACAGCCTTGTTCTTTGAACTCTCTGATTTTGATTTTTAGCTCGTCCTCATCACAGCCGAAATATTCAGCCATACACGGCAGGCAATAAAAATCTTCTGTATCAACATCTATCAACTTTTTAGACAGAGCGATCTCATCTTTTTTTAGTGACTTTCCGCAATCGCAGCACACTTTTTTGCTCATGGCAAATCACCATCCCCGCCACCAAGAGCCGATAGTAGAGTAATATCCGGTAAGCTGACAATTCGACCGTCTGCGTTTACTTCAACAGGGTATGTGCCTGCTTTGGCACCAGGGAATACGACAGCCCAAGTTTTCCCTGCATCAATTTTCGAAACGGTTGCCTGGATGCCCGCCATTTTCACCGAAAGGTTCTCAATTTGCCTATTAAAAGAAATAGATAGCTTCGCTTTTTTCATTGATATTTTAACAGTCTGCTTTTCCCATGAACCCACAATCGGAGTTTCTTTATTGCTTTCAACTACCATTACAGGAACCAGCATTTCTTCTGGTGTTGCGCCACCATGAACCTCACCATAGATAGCATTCTCATCATCCGCGCCGGCGGCAAATCCAGACTGCTTAAAGTGGTCATAATTGCTGAACACCGCATATCTATCCCCGTGGGCATCCTTGACGATTTCTACATTGGGAAGGGATAGCGTTGAACTCTGTGGCAACTTGCAGTATCTTCCATGACTATACACAATGGCATCTTGCGGAACATCGACACCATCTCTGCAATGGAAAAAGCGAGCTGCGAGACGACTAGTGCCGTGATCTCCTGTAATCACCACACGACGATACTCTGCCAGTAACGAAGAGACTTGGTTGCTAATTCCTGTCACGGAATCCATCTGTTCTTCGATGCAAGCATAGTAATCTGGCTCATCTATTACGCCTTTATGTGCCAACTTGTCAAGCTTATTCAGCTTCTTATACGGCATCGACATACTATTCCATTGCTCGTTAAAGCTTGTCTCTGTAGGTAATGTTGCTTGCGCTAACGCAACATTTGTGATGGTGCCGTCGCAATTATTGGCAATCCCCCAATATAAGAGCGGAAGCCATTCGATACCAAGGGCGTCCACCCAAAGGATAATCGTATCGTCATCTTCATATTCTGAAAGAACTGCATAACGATAGTCAAAGGACGATGTATTCGCCCCGCTAAAGTACAGCATTTCGTCGCTTGGCAGGGTGTTTTCAAGCTTGTGCGCTTTGTATCTTGACATATACGCACCGATGTTGCTTTGAAATACATCCAAATCGTGGGACAAATATGCGGAAAGTGCAGGAAATGTTTCTTTCAACTTGACGCTTCCATTGACCTGCTCTGCATCTTTACGCATCCACTGGCCAACCATTTTGAGAAGGTATATTCTTTCTTCGCGTATGGCGTTTGTGATATAATCCAGCCGTTTCTCAAACTCGGGGATTGCGTCAACAGCCTCAAAATAGTCAGGATCGGGCTTTATTGTCATAACCGAAGCAAGTGCCTTGAACTCATCAACCCAATCCGGCTTTTCAACGCGCTTCTCAAATATCTCATGAGAGATGACTGAAGGAATATCGCTAACTGAACCCGCAACAGCAAAACAATAACTCAGGTAACTGTTGTCCGGGTGAATTTGAAACCAGAGTTTAACGAATTTCTTATGGCTAATGGGCAACGCATTCCATTTACCCATAATATCAACACCGGAAAACGACGATACATTCAGTATTTTGAGAAGCGAGTCATCCAATGATACGCCTTGCAAAGCGTATGCAAAGAGCACCGACTGCATTTCATCAGAACAGTTTTCTTTTGTCAGGTACTGACCTCCGGGCATATTTTTTTGAATAAATGACAAGGTATCATTCACTACATGAACATTAATTTTCCCACTGATTGAGGTAATACTATTAAACCGTTTGGTCAGTAACACAAATTTTGTGTTCGAAACAGAAGGATTTTCCCAATACTCGAACCACTCCTGAAGGCCAACACACAAGGTGCCAGAGCCCTGCTTAAATTCTGATATGTGTTGCTCAAACACACCAGACAATACGAGTAGATTCATTTCCTGATCTTGTTGTTCGTCATCAGTACAGTCGAAGAAATAATCCTCTTGCCGCAAATCACCGTTTAAGTTAATGGCAGAATCAAACCACTGTGCTTCACAGCCCCATAGAGGGATAATAATCCGTCCGAGACTGCTTGCCGGTACTTGCCTGCTCCACAGAGCAGCAAACCTCCTGTCAGCAGCCTCTTTTTTAGAGAAAAGACGCAGATATTCGCTCACGCCGGTGAGAATAACCCATTCGTTATGATATGCAGCAGCAGAAAGATTTAAGTATTTGGGCATAACATCGGCACTGGAAAAAATCTCATTTGTCTTGATCACCCGAATGTCACTAATCTTCTTTAACTCTGAGAGCAGCTGGCAATACTGTTCAACGGTCTTGACCATAATGGCACGACAGGGAAAACGAGAAGGCAGGTTATTCAATTTTTCTTTCTGAAGTATAGATACAACTTCTTTAATTGTCATGCTGCTTTCCTCCTTCCCTTATTCTGAAAATTCGTCGCAGAACTCAGGGTGCGCATCAAGAAATGCTGTAACCCGATCCCTCAAAACAGATTCCTGCATAGTACGGACACGACTCTTTGTTCCAGTCAACTTTTCTTTTTTAGCCTTTTCTTGCTGCATCCGCTTGAGAATTCCTTGCAGTGTAGTAAGATCAGCGGTTGTCCATGTGCTCATGTCGTTGCCAATTTTGATTTTTGCCTCAGTAATAATAGCCGTGCGATTTACATCCCACAAAAGGGAATACTCCGAACCAATCAAAGCCATAAAAGCTTTTTCGATACGGCTGTTATCCGTCAAAATACTCGTATCCATTTTCTGCAAAGAATGGATAGCGCTAGTAACAGCGGCATCAACCGTATAGTTGCCGTTTTGAACATCCAGCAATGTACCAAATGCTTTGGTTAACTCTTTGGGAATAATCCACATCAAAGGAACATCATGTATATTGCACCATTTTTTTATAGAATCTTCTCCAGTTATAGATCGCCAAGTCTCCAAAAGTGTAGACTTATTCCGTGCAAAGCTGATTTTATTGATCTGCGCATCAAGTTCCTTATTAAACTGAGTCAGAGTCGTGTCACAATTCAGGTCTTTCAGCCCAGCATATACAGCCGCAAGCTCCTCCTGCGTACATTCGATGTCTCGACTGTTCAGTATGTCTTCAAGCACTGGCTTTCCATTCTGCAAGCAGTCTTTAGCCAGCACACCATGCTGTTCCAAAGCAAGGATAGCCGTTTCTCGATCTTCTGCACTCAAATGGGCCACGTCGGCATAAGCCACATTGTATAGAACTTGCAACGAAGAGAACCACGGCTTATTAAGTCCGGCGATTGCGCTCATCGGAATTCTCAGGAAACCAAAGAGATTTGCCAAATCCTTTTTTGCAGCCTCTATACTATGATAGCTCGTTCCCTGAACTTTCCCGATTGCTTCCAGATATTTATATTGCTCTGCAACATCTGTAAGCTTTTCCTTGACCTGTTCCTCTGTCCATGTATAAATTGCGCCCTGCATGACAGCGTGTAGACGGTCACTTAATTCTTCTGGCTGAATAGAAAGTCTCGTTGCCACATCTTTCAGTTCAGGGGAGGCTTCAAAGAGGAAAGAGCGGAAAGCGGCTGCCATTGCATTCTTATCCTGAAATGCTTTTGCCAGAACAACACGAATTTTTCCACGACCAGTAAGAAGCTGCAATGTTTCACTCATTGCGCCTTCAATGTCGCCCTCCTGGGCGATAAAGGTCTGAATATGGTCGATTACTTTATCGGCCGTCTTTCTAAGATCTTCACTGCTCCATTCGGTTTTCGAAAGGTACTTTAGCACCCAGAACGGCGAGCCGCTTTTGACGACCGCTTCGCGCACATTATGATAACCGGACGTTTGTTCTGCGAGTTGCGCTACGGAGAGATTAAAAATCCTGCCCAGGTACTCGCTGAAGTTCTGCCATGTAAGAGAGCCGGCAGACAAATAATCGGTGGTCATTTTTCCTCCGCACATAGAAGATACCATTTTGCTGATGGTTGCTTCTGCAAGTACATGGGGAGACTGAACCGAATCTGTCCAGGTGTATTTGCTGTTCTTATAGCAAGAGAACACAAAGCCGAGCAAAACACCGCAGGCAATCGTGTTGTAGTAGCCGTAAGGTTCCTTCTGAAGCGTTGCCCACAAGTCACCGAGGTTAACCTTGTGCCCGGATTCCATCTCGTCTTTTATGAGTTCAGCCAGTGCTGCAACACACTCGGCCTGTTTATTGCCGCTGTTCTTTGCGTCAACAATTTCCCCGATTGTAGTAAGGTCGAGAATACCGGCAAGCTTCAGAGAGTTTAAAACATTGGTGAGCTGGCTGTTTCCGCTTTTGCGCTGGATACCAGCGGTAGGCGCTCCATCGTTACAAGCTTTGTAGGCAGTATTAGTTACAACGATATTTTCCGGCGCATACTTAAAAATCACATCCTGAACATTGGAACGAAGGATTTTCCGTAGATGTGCCATTCCATATATATTGTTAAAGATATTATTTCCGTTGTAAGCAATGATCTTTCCGCCACTGACAGCCCCACCAACCCAGGAATTGATGATGGTAGATTCTTCAATGCGATAGTGCTGAACAGAACCGGTCTGACCAGATTCAGCGGCCATTTCCTGCTTTGTTATGGCCGCCAGCCATTTGGTGCGGTTTTCATCGGTGAGCGGTGTCTTTACCAAAGCGATTATAAGTCGGGGTTCGTTAGCTTCAGCAGATTTCGCCTGCAAAGTGGACTGGATTGATACAGCCTGTGCATCGCTCTGCACTGTCACGATAAGTAAGCCCAGCTTATAGGGGTACTTTTCAAGTTCCTTTGTGACCTCGCCTAAACGGGCATTGATAGAAATGGTTTCTGCGCAGCAGACAGCAATCTTCATACGACGCAGAGTCGCATCATTTGCGTCCCAAGCTTGCTTTTCAAATGCCTGAGCAAATGCGCCTTCTTTGGAGAACATCTTATATCTGGTGTATTTCCCATCGTTTGTAGCAAGCCGTGCGGCGAAGTCAGTGTCCCCGGTACCACGGAAAGGCAGCTGAATACGGACGATGTTATTAGATGCTTCATCCAAAACGAGAATCTTGCCATCGACCATCGTTTGAAGCATATCTTCAATTTGTGTCTTGCTCATGACGCCAGCCAAACAAGTTTCAAGACAGTCTTTTGTGGCGGCAATACCATCTTTTGCTCTTCGACCGCTATAAATCCCCTTAGTAGAAGACATAAGGGCAAGCAGAAGCATAGCTGTCTTGAATACACGATGGGCGTTCTCATCGTTTTCAACCAGGTGGCGGCTTTCTTCATAATGGCGAATATATTCTGCGGCCTTGGTATCCTTATCAGAGAAATCGCTTTCACGAGTGAAGAAGTAATCCCAGAGCCATTCGGGCGTCAGCCAACAAGCCTGAGAATCCGGGCCTTCCTTGTTGATGTAGCCCACAAAGCCATGCTCAGTGTTTGACTGATCTTTCATAAACCGGAACATCGTGCGCTGGGAGGCAGCATAGTTTTCAGCCACGCGGGAAAGGAGCTTGATTGTCATGGGGTGCATTGGGCAAAGGTGCTCGATCTGTTCACTGATTTTGTCATCCAAGCCGGACATATCGGGGAGGAAGGACTGAATATTTTTGATAACGCTTTTGCGTTCTTCTTTCCAGTGCTCGCTCATGCCAGTGCGGATATTGATGGAGCCGGCAATCAGGTCGAAAGCAGCATCTGTGCTAATATGGAATTCTACATGATGAAAGCGGTGTGTAATCAGCTGATACCGTTCCGGCGTAATGCGCTCTACCATTTCGGTAGTGCGATGAACCACGAAAAGCACAAAAAACGGCTGTACCTTGCAAAACTCGGAGAGCTGCTGGAGAATCGTCTGCTCATCGCTATTTGCCACATACTCAGTGAACTCGTCCCAGATGAAGAAAATACCGGACTTTGAAAGCCCGTTGTTCTCAATAATAGCGGCGATCCACTTCTTGAAGGTATCAAGGCTGTCAACCAACCCCCAATTATACTGACGAATAACGGCAGCGGTCTTCTGAAGCGCAAGGAGATCGCCAGCTTCAAGGCTTTCCCGCAGTTCCTCGACACTACTAAAATCGTCACCCAAAATAGTGTTTTCAAGTATATATTCCCAATTATGTACGGGGCTGTTGACCTGCTGCATAACTGCATCTTGCAGCGAAGCCTCGCCGTAGTCTGCCTTATCGCCGAACTTAGCGGCAAGCGCTTCACGAACAGCTTTCTCCGCCTCCATGAGCATGGCATTACCGTCACGGATACCGGTACAGCCGGTTTTCCAGATGACAAGGTAATCACCTTTGTCTTTCGTGCGACACTTCATAAAGCGGTTGCGATATGGCACAAGGCGACTGTTTCCGGCGAGGAAGGAATCCACAACATCAGACGGATCTTCCATCAGATGCTTAATCATGATGGCCGCATAGCTCTTGCCGGTGCCATATGTTCCTTCGATCCAAAAAGAGCGACGGCTGTCCGGTTCCTCTTTGTTGAGAGACTGGCATAGCACTTCCATCATCTTTTCCATGTCATCACCGACAATGTACTCGCGCCACAGGTTTTTATTACGAGTATCAGCATCAATGTCAACGACAGATTCAAATGTCGGGCTGATTTCAATAAAATCCGAGTACTTTTTGTTTGGCATACCTGCTACCTCCTCACTTATTCGTTCTCAGCAAGATCGAGAATGTCTATACTTGTATAGTTTTCAAGAATAATATTATCAAGGTTTGCTATGAAGGAAACGCGGATATACTGTGGATAGGTCATGGCAAGACCTTGAATCATTTCACGGAAATTTTTAACATCAATGCCGTATATATCATGAGGAGAAATACCCTGTGCCTCCGGGTTCGCATGAGTATTTGCAAGCTCGGTGAAGGTAAATGCCTTTCGTCCGGTGTGCTCCGCATACAGGTAAAGTGCATAGAGGAGTGCGACCGCATCAGGATAATCCCAGCCCTCGCGGAAATAAGAGAAAGTGTTTTTAGTGAGTTCTATAGGTAAGCCTTGCTTTAGAGCAGAGCCGATGGGTGACTGTCTCAACGTCTCGGTGAGTGCAGTAATTGCATTTTCACGATTTGACTTTGAGTAACTATCGCCAATCATCACTACAAGGTCAGCTTTTTCGTAAGTTGCCCCTGGTTCAGTGTTAAGGCAATACCACCGCGTGATTACCGAATTATAGGCCAGGTTTGCCCAAATGATAGCCCAAGTGAACGGATTATAAGGTCCGAAAGCTTTAAGTTTATCGAACAACACTGTCGTGGATAGCGTCTTATCCTTGTTTGCAACCAAAAGGTTACTTTCTTTTAGCCAGACTTTTAAGCCATCATACTGACGAGTGCCCAAAACACCTTGTGTAAAGCAATCGGTTCCTTCCGTCATATAATGCTCAAGCCATGCTTGCCTCAGCCCAAAATGCTGATATGGGTTCATTCCCTTCATTTCCATAGCAGTCCCTCCTGTTACACTTAAAGATTTTGCCAGTAGGCAACTTTTTTCAACGAATGACAAGCAATTTGAACAATGACAGCAAAGTGCTTCTCTAATAAGTATCTTTCCGTCAGGTTGAATGGTAAAGGCTCCAGTCGGGCACTGCACCACACACGCTTTGCACCCTTTGCAAAAAGCGGTTTTGTTTGCTACACCTCTCAAGTGGCTAATCGTAAAACGATCCATTTGAGAAAATGGAGAATAAGATATAAGTATCTTGTTGTCATCTTTTTGAATCCTAAACTCAAAATTGATGCCCGATATTTTTTGAATACCTCTCTTGCCATCAAATTCTGTTACGGTTCCCAACACTGGAGCACAGCTTAACCACTCCTGTGTTGGTCGGTTAATCGAAAAATGAATTGTATTGTCTTGTACTTGTTCCTCGACCCGATTCCCGCCATTTGGAAGGCCACGACCTCCCATTCTGGCTTTCCATCCGCCGTCTTCTATGTACTTTACGACCTCGGTCTCAACCTTTGTGCGTTTTGCATATTGTTCTACTCTGTCGAGCAGAGGCTTCATTTCATCAGCATAGTAATGGTTTGCTATTCCATCCCACCAGTCCGACGAAAGGGGACATACCATACATCCAACTCTAAACAATCCGAGCTTGTATGCATCGTTGAGTAGGATTTTCTCGTTTAGAAGATAGCAGTAGAGTTCAGCTGTATTCCACTTGTGAATAGGGCTTACATTAACTTGACTAATGTTTTTTGCTCCTTCGCTCACTTCATCATATTTTGATCTGCGAGTACTTTCCTCAGCTCGTACACCATCAAATACGACCGCTTTTGCATTGTAGTTTCCTGTGATTTCACGCAACTTTAAGATTGTTGGTACAGACTTATGTACGGCACAACACCAACGCATTCTTCTACCAGGCGGTCCGAACTCATCCCAAGTCTCAGTAGGCTCCATGTGGCACTTTGCTTCAATAAAATGCAGATGAGGCCAATGCAGCTTCGCTCGCTCAACCGCTTTCAAAGTGTCTGACAGTTCCATTCCAGTATTACTAAATACCACCCAGAACGCACTTGGAGCCAGGGCTTTAGAAACCAAATCCAGTAAAACTAGCGAATCCTTTCCGCCAGAAAATGCACAAATAAAGGAATAACCCTGTTTGGAATATTTCTCATATTGTTCTTGAATAAGCCCAATCGATTTCTGCTTCATGTTGACAAGAAGGGCGTTGTTAACTTCGATTAAGCGCTTTATATTTATTTCTTCCAACTTTAATCGTTCTGTGGTATTTAGCTTGATTTTGGGAACAGTGAAAAAGCCGCCACCCTTCGCTTCGGCTACACACACTCCGTTGATTACATATCTACGGATTCCTTCTGCCCACAAGAGTGGAGCATCTGTATCCCTTGGGTAATCCCAGTACTTATCCATCCCAAAGAAGTCGAGTTCTTCATGAAATACCGGGCGTATCTCCTTTTGTATTTTTGCATCTATCGTCAGACGAAATATGCCATATTCATCTGTCCACTCATATCCGTACATTTATCTAATCTCCTGTCAGCGGAGTACATCTCCACAGTTTTCTTTTGTTAGCCAAGGTCTGTATCGATGCAACGCTGCGTGGCAGGTTGGACATACAGTCAAAAAACTATTGGCTCTATATTTTTTTGAGTAATCCATTAGCGTCGGGGCGACTACCAAATGGTTCTGAAGTAATGGACCAATATTACGATAGCAGAGGGCGGGTCTACTATTACATACTTCGCAATAATCATTTAGTGCCAGTTTTGCACCATCACGCTGTTCAATAATGTTGTGAAGATGTCCCAAAAGAATTCCTTCCGGGAAGCCATTGTCCTCAAACGGAGAACCGAATAGAGAAGCAAACACTTCCTTATTCCTTCGGATTGCTTTTGCAATAGAGTGGAGTTCATTTACTCGGTCTTCATATTCAAAAGCAACATTAAAAAACTGTGTGCCAACATTAGGGTCTCTCTTTCCGGTGTTACAACTTGAACGGTATAACATAATCTGTCGCGCTATACCAGTGTTGTTCCTAAAATCAGGCCGTCTATTTTCTGCCGGATGAATTGGCAAGCGATTTAGAAGCAGGCTTAGTTCCTTGATCTCGTCGGAGTCTGCTGTTACTCTGCCATTTTCTGAAGAATAGAGCACATCCAAAGCCAATATTACTTCATCTCGCGTAAAGCTTGCACTTGCCATCTCATCCCACCCTCACTGTAACATTTTCGCCTTTTGCATCCCATGCAAAACGCTCATCCTTTGCCAAGGCTTTCGGCATATTCCAGATCAGCTCATTGCCTTGAATCATGCCTATTTTAACAAGAAGCTGCCGTAGTTCTTCAGACTCGAAAGAACGCTGCTCAATCTCGTTTTCTACCAGACAGGCGATCACAGCATCTCCGAAGTTTTGTATCAGGCTATCATCTGTCACCAACATGGCATGAAGGGTATCCATACTCTGCGACTTCATTGCTGCAATTGTCTTCGCACCGAATTCTTTGCCATAAAAACGCAGAATATATTGTAGCAATAGCGGCGTCCAAACTCTATGTTCAGGCAGATCAGGAAGCGATTCATACCAAACTGGCTGAATCTGCCGAAGGACAATATGGTCATCCGCATCACTCAGCAGATTGTGCAGTGCCCGCCCGACGCTTTCTTTCCATAAGCTGTCAATTCTCATGCTGTTAGCGGAGATGATCGTACCCGGCTCGTAGAAGAAAAACTCCGGCTCTTTGCCCAGGCGCATTTGATTTCTGAGGTTTCCAGTTTTTATGCCGATACTTGTCAGATACGCTGTCAGATCATCTTCTCGAAACACGCCGCCTTGATCCTCTGCAAACTTGCAGATAACATCGAAATTGCTGCCTATCGCATCCTCAGACTTTGAAATATGAGCCTTGCCGGTAAATGAATAGTGATTACCTTCAAAGCAGTTCTTTTCAAACAGGTGCTGGGCAATCTCATAAACGGAGCGTTCATCATTCAAATCGTTATCGTTGAGGAACATATTCATTTCTACTCGTGCGTAGTCATACAACTGCGCGGCAGAAATATAGCCATTGTTCTTCTGCATAAGCTTTTCCATAATGAGGCACATCAGCTTGGCACCGTCGTCCCAATCAATAAAGGTGTCCTCGTGGTAAAGCTTGCCCTTGATTTCCACAATGCGCTTGCATTTCTGGACAAGCGCCTTTGTCGCTACCATAGTCAGCCCCAGACTATTATATAGGCTGTCGTAAGTGACACCATTCATATCGGCATCAAGTACGATTTTTTCAACTTTTGCAATCTGCTCAGGATCAACGCTTTCGCTCTCCTGCGAAAAAACAGAACGTACAGAGGATGTTTGGACGTTGCTATGTTCCACTTGGCTCGTTTGTCGGGAGATAATATTATCCCTCTGACAGTAGGTTATTATTACATCATCGGTGCTTACCGAACAGTGGCCAAGCAGCCAGCGGATTTTGCTGGCAATTCCTGTGGCGCTGATATTACATTCGAGATAAATTTTGCTTTTGATCTCTTTCGGATATATCATCCTTTCCTTGCCACCAAGATCAACTCTGCTGCTTCCTGCAAAGCGCATATCACTCTGGAATAGAGACTCATAATCGCTGTATAGCTCACGAACCAGCTTAACATACAGCTCGTTCCAGGAAGTACACGAAACAGCCTTTCCCTTGTAGGAAAAGCCGGTTGGCTTCGTATATGCCAAAGAACAGTGTTCAGAAAGATTTAGCCGTTGCTCGTTGGTGTCATTTGCAGCCAGCTTACTTGGGTCAGGCTCGTCCGGCGTTGAAACGGAAACGGAGTTTTCTATTTCATGCTGCTCATCAAGCGCAGCATCGTGTAATTCTTCTTGCGGTATTTCTACATGAGAAGATTGTACCCCAAAAGTATCCGGCTCTTTGATTGAGACGGACATCGTCACACTCATACATCGCTGTATAATCCATTCAACTGCAGCAATAACAGAAGACTTTGCCAAAACTGCACTAACATAGCAAGTGGGATTCTCCATTCTGATGAAGTTTCCTCTTTCAGGAAAACGATATATCCTAATATCGGAAGTGCCGCCGATTGTCTTATCCAAAAGCGATCTGAAAAACAAAGGATATTTTTGGGCGGTGTCTTCGCAAAAACGCAAAAATGTTTTTGCAAGCGTATCCCCAGAATAAACAGTCGATCCGCAATGAAGTTCATAAAGAAGATCCGGACTTTCTGTGATTTCCGGTTCTAAAAGCTGACGCACTTTAGTAAGGACAGCCTGACGCATTGAAATAGAATAGAGATTATTCTGATTCATAAACGCCCAAAGCTTCAATGCTTTAAGTTCTTCAATCGTGCGGATATTCTCTTTTGCTAAAGCCAACTTTAATGGCGAGAAAACTTCTTCGCTTAATAATGCATCTATTTCAGACACAATCGATGTAGTCGCTTCAACAGAGGGCTCCGTTTCCAGCTCCGGGTTAACGATAACTTCAGCAATCGTAGTAGTTAGCTGCTCATTCACAAACTCTGAATAAAGATTCAGGGCATTGGTAAGCTGGTTACCTTTGCGGTGATCAGCGTGGATAAAATCTTTGTCTGCAAGCAAAAAAGAGCGAACAATATTCATCGTTTCTGCTGATATGACATGGTAAATGTCGTCATCGAGTATTTTTTCTGCCCTCACTCGTTCAGTGCAGCGTTTTAAAGAAGACAAAACAACAAATATGTCACCGGACGAAACACCACGCTTATCGAGCCACTCAATAAACTTCAGTCGATTGGTTTTTTCAGATGAGACTTCCAAAGACGGCTTGTCCTCCGATACCCAATCTGCGGCCGATACAATGGGTTCGCTTTTCGCAGAATTGTTGAAGTCATCGGTTGTCCACCATGCAGGTGAATATCCTGTTGCTCTGGAACCATCTGCTTTAAAGTGGAATGTCACACCAAGAGCGGAACACTTGTCGACAAATGCTTTTAATTCTTCGCCGCCAATCATCCAAAGACAGCCTTTCTTTGGGCGATTGTCTATAAAGGAGATATTGTTTGCAATCAGAAAATCAAGAAGCGAATTACTTGCGGGTGTCTCTTGCTCCGAGCTTAGGAATCGGTTGTTTGACACGCTCCTGGGTTCAATCAAGTTACTGTCAACTTTTACTTCCTTAATAAAGCGACAATAATGTTGAATTACCGATAGTAATCTCAATCACACAGGGATTTACCTCTATTCTAAAGGCAAAATCATGATTCATTTGACCTTTGACTACAAAACCGATGAAAAATGCACCACACCGGGCCAATATTTGAAGTATCACCGGACATTCCAGGGCCTTTCCACACGAGAACTGGCGGAAAAGGTGGGCATTGTGCCCGCGACACTGGTTCTGTATGAGAATGACCGGCATCCCATCAAGTACAGTACAGCGGTGGCGCTTGCAAATGTGCTGGGGATTGACCGCAACAGGCTTCTGGACGAATATACCGCCTTTGTAGATTACCCGTATTTCTCTCTTTTGAAAAAGGTACGGCAGGATCTTTCCTTAACTCAAATACAAATGGCTGAGTTGATTGGGATAGGCCAAACGTCTTATTCTGGATGGGAAAGAGAAATCCGCGTTCCGCGCCGTAAGGAGTATGATAAAATCCTTGCCGCACTGAAAAAGCTAAGGGTAAATGTGGATACATACCTTTGCCAGTCAGCTTCTATCTGATTGTAAATCGCACATTTGCGGCACTGTTTCCTTACATATATAATAGAAGCACAAAGGAGGAGTGCCAAATGAGAAAGCGGAAATTAAAGATATTTCTTACCCCTACGGAAAACAGCATTGTCATCCAAAGCCTCAACCACCTGCGCAACGCCATGCTCCGGGAAAACAGGGACACCGGCTGCCTGGACGAACTTCTGCTCAAAGTGATGTGCGCCCCGGTAAAGAAGATGTAAAATTACATATCGCTGCCGAATGAGCCGCTTATTCTTTTCAGAGAGTAAGCGGCTTTTTTCATGCCCATCTTTCGGATTTCCCCATACATAGCCGTCCGTCCTGCCAACGGGCGGCTAAATCTATGAAGAAGGAGGACATGAAAATGCCGGAACAAAGAAGCCGCCCCAGGGATGGCCGCGTGATCGCGCTGGCCAACCAGAAAGGCGGCACGGGCAAGACCACCACGACGGTGAACCTGGGCATTGGTCTGGCGCGTCTGGGGAAAAAAGTCCTGCTCATTGACGCAGACCCCCAGGGCGACCTTACCACCTGCCTGGGCTGGCAAGACCAGGACAGCTTGCCCACCACCCTTGCTACCGTCATGGGAAAGATCATCCGCGACGAGCCTTTTTCCGCAGACGAGGGCATTTTGCACCACAGCGAGGGCGTAGACCTTATGCCCGCCAACATTGAGCTGTCCGCGCTGGAAATGAGCCTGGTCAACGCCATGAGCCGGGAATTTACTTTGCGGACCTATGTCAATGAAGCCAAGAAGCACTATGACGTAGTTCTCATTGACTGTATGCCGTCCCTGGGTATGATTACGATAAACGCCCTGGCTGCGGCGGACAGCGTGATTATCCCGGTGCAGGCCCACTATCTCCCCGCCAAGGGCATGACCCAGCTTATGAAAACCATCAATAAAGTGAAACGGCAGATCAACCCGGCTCTGAAGGTGGACGGGGTGCTGCTCACGCTGGTGGATGGGCGCACAAACCTTGCCAGACAGACGGCGGATACACTGCGGCAGAGTTACGGGAGCGTGTTGAAAATTTATCGTTCCGAGATTCCCGTAGCCATCAAAGCCGCAGAGATCAGCGCCGCAGGCAAGAGTATTTACGCCTACGACAAGGGGAGCAAGGTGGCCCAGGCTTACGCGGATTTTTCAAAGGAGGTGCTGGCGGATGGCGAAAAGCAACGGGCTAAACTTCAATCTTCCCTCAGTCGATGACCTGTTTTCCACGGAGGAAGAACGGGCCGAGGCACGGCTTGAAAAAGTCGTCAACCTTTCGCCCTCGGAAATCAGCGACTTCCCGAATCACCCGTTTAAGGTGCGGATGGACGCAGCCATGCAGGAAATGACGGAAAGCGTGAAGCAGTACGGCGTATTGGTCCCTGCCCTGGTGCGCCCCAAACGGTCGGGCGGCTATGAAATGGTGGCCGGACACCGCAGGAAAAAGGCGGCGGATTTAGCGGGGCTTGCGGAAATCCCTTGTATTGTGCGGCAGCTCACCGATGATGAAGCCACGATTATCATGGTGGACTCCAACTTGCAGCGGGAGCAGATTTTACCATCGGAAAAGGCGTTTGCCTACAAAATGAAGCTGGACGCGATGAAACGGCAGGGACAGAGGACAGATTTAACTTTTGGCCCACCGGGCCAGAAGTCATCCAGAGATGAATTGGCAGATAGTTCGCCCGATAGTTCCAGACAAATCCAGCGGTATATTCGTCTTACACACCTCATCCCCGAAATCCTGGAACTGGTGGACAATTCGGTGCTGAAAGACCCGGAAATGCTGCAAATCGCGCTGCGGCCTGCGGTGGAGCTGTCTTACCTGCGAAAAGAAGAACAGGCCGACTTGTTCGCTATCATGGACGAGATGGACTGCACCCCGTCCCACGCCCAGGCCATCAAAATGCGCCAGATGTCCGAAGCCAAGACCGGCGATGAACGGCTGGCCAAAGACGCCCTTGTTTCCATTATGAAGGAGGAAAAGCCCAATCAAAAAGAACAGTTCAAAATCCCAAAGGAAAAAATCAGCCGGTTTTTTGCGCCGGGGACGCCCACGCAGAAGATCGAGGATACCATTGTCAAGGCGCTGGAACTCTACCGCAAGCGCCAGCGCAGTTTAGAGAGATAGCCCACTCACAAGGGGGAAGTGCGCCCATTTGCGGGGAAACGGCAGCTTGTGCCGGTTCCCCCTCTCCACACCTCACCCCTTCCAAACAACCTAAACAGCCTAAAAAAGAAGATATTTGGGGAGGCTGGATGTTTAGAAAGCACCGGCCTCTTTTCCACAAGCAGGCATTGGGCTGTGAGGGAAACCGGGCGGGTCTCTCTTTTTAGACAGTAACCAACACAAGCCGCGGCACATCGGAAACGGTGTGCTTTTTTTGCGGCCATTTCAAGGAGGTAACACGATGAAAGCATTGAGAAAGCCTCTGTCCCTGTTCATGGCCCTGCTCATGTGCCTGGGCGTGTTCGTAGGGACAGGAACCACGGCTTTTGCCGCAGGCGAAACCATGACGACGTATATGATCGACCTGCCCCGTGCCAGCGACCCCAACAAGGCCGGATGGGGCCATCCCGCCCTGAATTTCCTGGGCGGCTGGTCCACCGGAGAGAACGACAGCTTTTCCGTCCACACCCAGGACGCCTTCAATGGCAGGGCCATCTACTGTATTGAGCCGGGCGTCGGTGTGAATACCGGCGACCAGTACACGGGCCGGGGCGAAGATTTCTGGGATAACTACCCGTCCAACCTGAACCCCACCATCCCGCCGGATACCATCAAGGAATATATCGGGCGGATTATGACCTATGGCTGGCAGGGCAACGCCAGCACCTCATGGATGAGTGGGAACCCGGAGGACGCCAGCAAGATCGCGGGATATATCGCTACCCAGCTTCTTGTTTGGGAAACCGTCGTGGGTGAGCGCGACAGCCAGTTTAACCATGTGGACGCCAATGCCCAGGGCAAAAACAACGTGACGGAATATATCAGCGCCGACCATCCCCTGTACAGCGAGATTTTCAGCCAGTATTCCGCCATTGAGAGCGCGGTCAAGCGCCACACTATGCTCCCCAGCTTTTTCAGCAGCACCGCAGACGCCGGGGCCTATGAGCTGAAATGGGACGGCCAGCAGTATTCCCTCACTCTCACGGATACCAACGGTGTGCTGAGTGACTACACCTTCTCCAGCAGCACCACCGGGCTGAATTTCTCCGTGGACGGCAATCAGCTCACCATCACTTCCGCCCGGGCCATCAAAGGTTCTGTAACGGTGAAAGCAGAAAAAATCTCTGCCCAGCGCAGCGGTGTTGTGGTTTGGACAGATGGGATTATCGGCGGCGGCAAGCAGGACTTTGCCACCTACGGGGAAACCGTGTCCGATTATATGGTGGGCTATCTGAATCTGGAAGTGAAAACCGGCAACATGAAGCTGGTCAAGACTTCCGAGGATGGACAGGTAGCCGGGATCAGTTTCACCATTACCGGCGAGGGATACAGCGCTACCAAGACCACCAATGAGGCGGGCGAGATCGACATCACCGACCTCAACCCCGGCGTTTATACCATAACCGAGCAGTCCATTGACAAATATGAACCCCAGGAAACCCAGCGCGTGACCATCGTCAGCGGCCAGACCTCTACCGTGAATTTCAACAACAAGCTGAAGCGCGGCAGCCTGGAAGTGACGAAAACCAGCGAGGACGGACTGGTGGAGGGCATGACCTTCCACTTGTATGGCACATCCCTCTCCGGGCAGCCGGTGGATGAGTATGCTGTGACAGATGGAAACGGCGTGGCGCGTTTTGAAAACGTGCTCATCGGCACGGGCTATGTACTGGAGGAGGTGGATACCCCCATCCGTTATGTGGTGCCGGATTCCCAGACAGCCACCATCGAGTGGAATGAAGTTACCCACAAGAGCG
>OESA01000139.1_pt1 | contig 24913 bp, 13 predicted proteins | sample 1540101 | NCBI WGS metagenome assembly OESA01 (sample SAMEA3891891, study PRJEB23780) | metagenome | biome: terrestrial biome; feature: animal house; material: Caecal content | place: Italy | collected 2015-05-05 | reverse complement strand
GGTCGGTGGGCTCGGAGGGGTCGGTGGGGTCGGTGGGCTCCGTGTAATCCGGATCCTTCTCTCCGCACTCGGTGCACACCCCATCTTCATAGTGGTGACCCTTGGCGGGAATGACCTCACCCTTTTCCACCACTTCCTGGCAGACGGTGCACACCTGGTCGCCGGTGTAGCCGGCTTCGGTGCAGGTGGCATCCTTCTGACCCCGAAGCTCCGTCTTGTGGCCCAGGGCGGGGATGACCTTACCTTCCGCAATCACCGTATCGCAGACGGTGCACACCGTATCGCCGGTGTAACCGGCTTCGGTACAGGTGGCGTCCTTCTGGTTGCGGATTGCGGTCTGGTGGTCAAGCATGGGGATGTCTTCCACATCCTTGGTGGCGGTGAAGGTCTCGCCCTCAAACACCACCGTTGCGGTGTAGGTGGTGACGCCCTTTTCCGTACAAGTGGCTCCCGTCTTTACCTCGTAGGTAATGTCGGCAGGCAGGGTCTGCACATCGTCGCAGCCGATGCAGGCAAAGGCAGCGGTGGCGGACTTGCCGTCCTCACTGAAGGTGAAGACAGGCTCCCCATAGGTATGGGTATGCTCGCCGGTGCGCTCAATGAGAATCTCATAGGTGACGGACTGGCTGCCATCCTCAGAGGTAACCACAATCTGAATCCGATCCTCCATGGGGATGACCGTGACAGCGTTGCCCTTGGCGGCGTTCACAGTCACCTCCGGCAGGCCCTGACCCTCTTCCAGCGTCAGGGTCATCCGGTTCTGGTCGTCGAACTGATTCATCACGCTCTGGCCGTCCAGGAGAATGTCCTCCACGGAAAGGGTGCTGCCGGGGGTGGCGGTGAGACCGTAGATTTCCAGCTCGTCAATGCCCACCCACTGATTTTCCTGCGGCGTCATAACCACCCGGATGGCGGTGGTCTTTACCGGCTCAAAGAAGGTATCCAGCATCTGGGCGTAGTCAGCAGAGGCAGGAATCTCATCCTGTCTGATGACGGCAACGGTCTGCCAATGCTCACTGCCGTTCATCACAGGCCAGTTCCGGCCGTTGTTCACCTGGCTGGCGTTGAAGTCCAGATTCTCATAATCGCCGGTGTAGTACTGAATCACATAGGCGGCAGGCAGGCGAACCTTGTTGCCTGCAGCCACATTGGGGTCATTGCTGGCGTGTTCGTCGATAAAGCCCAGGGATACATGGTTTACCACCACTTCTTCCTCGCCCAGGACGATGGCAACCCAGGGCGCATCGTGGTATACGCCCCGCTCCCAGTCGGACCAGACCTTCTTGCCCTCAGCCACGCTGAAGGTGCAGTCGCCGTCGTTGATGTTCACGACGGAGTCAGACTCCGGGGAGTAGAAGGACACAGCCAGAGGCAGGGTGTTGTTCCCGGCCAGAGCCAGATTCTCGGTGACGGTACCGGCAGTTACCCGTACCTTGGCGGTAGCGGTGCAGGTCACACCTTCGCCCAGGGTGATGGTGCCGGACACGGTAACCATAGCGCCGTCGCCCACAAAGTCAGAGGGCTCCATGGCTTCCCACACCACCGGCAGATTCTGCACGGTGCCGTTGTGGAAGTAAACATTCACCTTACCGGGCAGTGCCGGCAGGGTCTTTTCCACGGTGACGGCGGACACGGTCTGCACCGCAGCCACACCCAGCACCGTGACGGTGGCCTGAGGCTTCAGGGTCTGGCCTTCCACGGTACCGGATACGGTAAAGGTGCCAGCCTGGGCATACTGGCTGGGATCAATGGTGTCCCAAACCACATTCATTTCCTGATCGGGGCCGATGTTCACCTGAGCGGTGACGGTGGCCGGCAGCTGAGGTGCAACGCCGGCATAGGTGGTGATCTCCACCGGGCTGTAGCTCTCTACCACCACTTCCGCAGAGGTAATGGTGAAGGCGGCAGAAGCGGTGCCGGTATAATCGCAGATGCCCCGGATGGTGAGGGTGGCTTCACCGGGCTGGATGTTGTTGGCATAGGAGACTGCATAGTCCAGGCCGTAGGTCAGGGTCTTGCCGTCCAGGGTTACGGTGGTCTCCGGCTGGATTTCGTAGCCGGTATACTCGAAGCTGTCCTGGTTCAGGGTAATCTCAGCCTCGGACAGGTCGGTTCTCTCCGGAGCCACACGCACCCGCAGCTCGGCACAGGACATGAACCGATTGGGCACATCTCCGGCAGAACCCCGGGTCTCCACACCGTAGAGCCGGACATACCGAGCTTCCACCGGGTCAAAGGCAGCAATCTTCCAATCGGTAGAGTGGGCCCAGGAGCCGGAGGCTACTTCGGTCCAGTGCTCCTTGTCGGTGCTGACCTCAATGCGATATTTGGTAACAATACCGTTGGCGATGGAATTTCTGGGCTGATACCGCAGGGCATCCAAGGTCTGAACCTCATTCAGATTCAGCTGGATATAGCGCTTCTCCGGCTGATTCTCCAGATGTTCACTCCACTTGCTGTGCCAGAAGGTGGCAGGGTTGTTGTCAATGGCAAACTCCTTGGGGCCTTCGTTGCCGCTGACGGACTGTTCGCTGGCCACCTCCACGGCGGTATTGCCATAGGGGTAATCCTGGGAGCCGTCGGCAGGATCATAGCTGGGCTTGGTGTTCAGCAGAATCCGGTATTCGCCGGAGGTGCTGTGATCCTCGGACTGGGTGAGAATCTTCACCACATCCTCATAGGCAGGCAGGACGGTGTAAGCGGCGTTATTGCCGTTTTCCACACTGATCTCCTGGGCAATGAGGGCTTCCGTGGTGTACCGGCCCTGCTCCAGCTGGTAATCGCTCCAGCTGTCGCCGTTGACGGTGATACCCGTCAGGGCAGCGGAGCTGCTTACCGGGAAGCTGATCTGAGCGGTCTTCAGCTCCACTTCGCTCAGACCCACGCAGTAAGCCTGGGCGGAGGTAGCGGGCTTACCTTCCTTGTTGGTCAGGGTGATTCTCAGGAACACGCAGTCCTGGGGAGCAAAGCTGTATACCCGGCGGGTCACATTGTCGGAAGATTCCGTGTCCTCTCCGTCCTGGGTGATTGCCAGGGACTTCCACTCGTTTCCGTTGTTGCTCCAGGACATCTCCACGGCACTGGGCAGAGCTGCGGAATAGCTGTCGGTGTAGAAGTACATCACCACCTGTCCCAGCAGCTGAGCGGTATCGTACCGGAAGGTGAGGGCGGTTTCTGTCTGACCGCTCTGGGCAGCGGTATAGTTGCTCCAGATAGTGGGGTTGGGGCCGCCACTATTGTTGGGGCTGGCGGTGGTATCCCCATCCCGGATGGCCTCCAGGGTGTCGCTCTCCTGTCCGGCGGGCACATCCTGGGTCAGGCCGGCGGCGTTGGCTGCCACATTGCTGCCGATGCTCACCGTACCCTCCGCCACCCGGACAGAAGCGGTGACGGTAAATTCCTCACCGAACACGGTGCTCTTGCCGGTGACGGTGTGGGTGCCCTCAGTCTGGGTGATTGCGGAGTAGTCCTCCCACGCCACCGGGAACTCAGCGTTGAGGATGGTGCCGTCTGCCAGCACGGCGGGACGGGACTGGGGCAGGGTCAGGTCGCTGCCCAGAATTGCGGCAGCGGAGTAGTTCAGCAGGGCTGCCACCTTGTCCAGCATGGTGATGTTCACGGACACGGTGACGGGGGTGCCCTCCAGGGTGCCGGTGACGGCGAAGGAGCCGGGCTGCTGAATCAGGCTTTCGTCATAAGCATTCCAGACCACATTCTTCTGCTCCTGGGTGCCGTTGCGATAGGTCACGGTGACCTGCTGGGGCAACTGAGGCACAGAGCCCACCTTCACATAGTGGTGGCGGGAGATGGTGTAGCTGACGATGGAGTTGTCTCCGTCGCCGGCGTTGTCAGGCTCCGTGGTGGTCACGGTGACAGAGGTGCTCTTCAGCCCCTCCGCCTGAGCGGTGACGGTGAAGGAACCGGCCTTGTCGGTGGACTGCACTACCGCCACCAGCTTGCCGGCGCCGGTGTTCCGGCTCAGGCTCTGGTAGGAGGTGTGGTCAGCCTGGCGGCCGTTGTCCACGCCGATGATCTTGCCTTCTCCGGTGATGGACAGCTTCACATTCACATCATCGGTGTTCACAGGATTGCCGTTGGCATCCTTCACGGTAATGGTCACATAGCTCAGGTCGTCTCCGTCGGCGGTGATGGAGGTGCGGTCTGCCACGGCCTCCAGCTGGTTGGCGCCATTGGTGGATTTGACCACGCTGCGGCCTTCGGTGTCGGTGATTTCGGTCGTGCCGTTTGACTCATAGGCCTTTACCTCCAGGGTGCCTTCCTCATAGGGAACCCAGAAGGTGGCGTACAGCCTCTGATGGCCGGACTTCTGCTCAAAGTAGTTGGTGCCCTCCATGGTGTCGGAGGTCCAGGTGCGGTAGGTATAGCCGGCATGGGTGGTATGTACCTCAGACTTGGCAGCGCCTACCAAATCGCCGTTGCGGAAGAGCTTGATGACAGGAGCGTCGGAGTAAACCACCACTTCCACATCGTTGCCGGAACGGAAGACCACATCATCCCGATCCCAGGTGGGAAGCAGGTGCAGGGTGGTCACGGCCTCGTTCCACTGGCTCTGGTAGAACCAGTAGGTATCCTTGGGGATGCCGTTGGTGTCGATGATGCCGAAATAAGAGGACTTGGGAGCGGGCCAGGAGCCGCTGGAGCCGGTACCGGTGCGGTTCCAGGGGGTAGGCTCGCCGATGTAGTCAAAGCCCGTCCACACGAACTCGCCGGTGCCGGCATCGTGGGTGATGACACGCCACCAGGCATCGCTGGCCACGGCGCCCCAGCCTACGGCACTCTTGTCGTAGGAGGTCAGGAGCTTGTCGCCCCGTCCGCCGTCGCCGTTGCTGTCCTTCCGGTCGTATACGCCGTTGCTGTTGACGGCAGAGGCGGTCTCAGAGTGGTAAACCTTCCAGTTTTTGCCCAAACCGGTATTCAGATGGCTGCTCTGGGAGTAGTTGTAGCCGATAACGCCGCCATTCTGCGCTACCACCTCTGCTACCTGGTTGGCAACATCCCAGTTCTCTTTCAGCTTGTTGTCGCCGAAGGTGGGAGGACGGGTGGTGTCCTCCTCCTTGATCCAGTTGATCAGGTTCTGGGCGATGGAGGGGTAAGTGCTGTTGGCACTGCCGCTGACGCCTTCAAAAATCTCGTTGCCCAGGCTGTACATGATGACAGCGGGGGAATTCCGGTCCTGGCGAACCATGGCCTTGATGTCGTACTCTGCCCAGGTCATGTCGGCCTCGCCGCCGAGAATCTGGTTGTCGGCGCCGATGGTGCGGTTGAACCATGCGGAATAGTCATTCACATTGCCGTTCTTGGGCTGGGTCCAGGTGTCGAAGGCCTCGTCAATGAGCATCATGCCCTTCCGGTTGGCAATCTCCACCAGGGCAGGAGCTGCGGGGTTGTGGGTGACACGGATGGCGTTGACGCCCATTTCCTTCAGGATTTCCACCTGCCGCTCGATGGCCCGGTACCAGGCCTCGGAGCCCAGGGGACCCTGGTCGTGGTGCATACACACACCCTTGAGCTTCATGGGCACGCCGTTGAGCTCGAAGCCGTTGGTGGTGTTGAAGTCCGTCCAGCGGAAGCCGAACTCGGTGGTGTAGGTATCCACCACCACACCCTCTACCACAACTTCCGTTTTCAGGTAGTACAGGCTGGGGCTGTCGGGGGACCAGAGGGCGGGAGAAGACACAGTACCTTCCTGCGCTACGGTCTGCTCCGCTCCGGCTTTCAGGGTCAGGGATTTTCCCGACAGGGTTGCCACAGGCTCCTCACCGCCCGCGGCGTATACAGACTGTCTCACCACAGCCTGGACTGCCGCGTTCCCCTGGTTTTGCAGGGTGGTCTCCACATGAACCTTGGGATTGTCCTGATTTTCGGCCAGATCCGGGGTGGTCACATGGGTTCCCTGCTGGGCCACATGGACAGGGTCGGTGACGGTCAGGGTCACATCCCGGTAGATACCGCTGCCGGAGTACCAACGGCTGGAAGGGGTGCGATGGTCCACCTTCACCGCCAGTACATTCTCCCCTTCAAAGTCCAGCAGCTCCTGGGGCAGCTGGAAGGAGAAAGCGGTATAGCCATAGGGATGGAAGCCCAGCTCCTCACCGTTTAAGTACACAGTGGCGTTCATGTATACGCCGCCAAAATCCACGGTGATAACCTTGTCCTTCCAGTCAGCGGACAGGGTAAAGGTCTTCCGGTACCAGCCGGTGCCGCCGGGGAGATACCCGCTTTCGGCCTCGCCCGTCTGGGAGAAGGGCTGTTCAATGCTGTAATCGTGGGGCAGATCGATGTTCTGCCAGCTGGAGTCGTTGTAATCGGTTGCGGCGCTGCCATCACCCAGGTTAAAGCGCCAGTGATCGTTGAAGTCCACCTGCCGGGCACTTCCGCCGTAGCTGTTTACATAAACAGTCTCCTGGGCAGAGGATGTCTGGGTGTCGGTGGATCTGGCCTGCTGACCCACTGCGAAAGCCACAGGGCTCAGGAGCTGGGTGGTGATGGCCAGGGCTGCTGTCCAGGACAGCAATCTTTTGTAAATACGCATGTTTTCCTCCTTAGCATGGGAAAGGTTTCCCTTTCCATGGCCGCCCAATGGCAGCCGTTGTTTTGTTTTGGGGGGTTGACCTTGCTCCTTCCCGGCGGGGCGGGGCAGCGGAAGGTGAGAAATCCGAAAACGCCCGCAGCGCCAATAAATTTGTACTGAAATTTATGGAAAAACATTACAATACAAACATATTATCCCATGAAAGCCCCGCAAATACAACTGTGGATAATGCCGATAATAGAGGCTCAAAATTGTGCAAACCACCCATTTCCCCAGGGAATTTTCCCTGTATCCGGGAGAAAAGGGGACTGCCCTTGACCCCGGGGGGCAGGTGTGGTACACTGATACCATAATCTTTTCCGGAGGTGGAACCAATGAAAAAACTTCTGGGTATTCTTGCTGTAATCCTGGCGGCGATTCTCCTTGTTTACGGACTGGACAGCCGCTCCCGGCAGGCATCGGCCGGTTCCGGGGAGACCACCCAGCCGACCACACAAATCACCCTTCCGGAAACCACCCAGCCCCCCACCTCAGAAGCCACCACAGAAGCCACCACAGAGCCACCTCCCACCACAGATCCCCAGGTGGAGGCCCTGCGGCCTTACCGGAACCTGGGCGTTTGCCGGGGTCTGGACGAGGCCCACACCTTCGTGCTGTTTTTCCTGGATGATTTGAGCAGCAGCTGGTCCGGTGAGGAAATTGCCGCTTTCAACGGCCTGTACTTCTACCCCGCCATGGACTTTTTGCAGACCCAGGGAGAGGCCTGGGGCATGGAGGTGAACCGGGATTCCTTCACCTACAGCTCCGATGTGAATGAAGGCATGGCCTATCCCGGGGTAGTGGCCTCCGACTTTCAGGAGGGGGGCGCCGCCACGGACATTCCCGACAAGACCGCCCGGAGCCTGGGCTTTGCAGACGGCCGGGAGATGTACCGCCATTTGCAGGACTATACCGGCACCGACCAGGTGGCCATGCTCTTTTTCCTCAACAAGCCCGGCCGCTCCTACACCATCCGGGACGAGCACCGGGACGGACAGGAGGAGCTGGAGTTTTCCGTGATCTTTGAAAGCTACCCGGGCTACGCCACCAGCGCCACCGCCGCCACCATCGCCCACGAGCTTTTGCACCTGTTTGGGGCGGAGGACTACTATGACCCCTATGGAATCTTCCCCCAGCGGAAGGCCCTGGCGGAAAGCCAGATTCCCAATGACATCATGCTGGTGACCTATTATAATGTGAAGGACAACACCTTGTCCCAGGCCACCGCCTTTACCGTGGGCTGGACGGACACGGTGCCGGAGATTATGGAAGACCCGGATTGGAACCGATAAAAAGAAGGAGGAGCATCATGGATATTCGTTTTGCAAAGCCGGCGGATGTGCCGGGGATTTTGAATCTTTTGCGGCAGGTGGGGCAGGTGCACCACCAGGGACGGCCGGATCTGTTCCGGAACGGCGCCCAGAAATACGGCGCCTCCGGCATCCTCTCCCTGATGAACGCCCCCCAGACCCCCATTTTTGTGGCAGTGGAGGAGAGGAAGGTCCTGGGCTACTGCTTCTGCCGGATGGAGATTTTTGACCACGACCCGGTGATGAACAACCGGGTTACCCTGTATATTGACGATCTGTGCGTGGAGGAAACCTGCCGGGGCCAGCACATCGGGGAGCAGCTCTATCACCAGGTGGAGCAGTACGCCCGCCAGCGGCGGTGCCACGCCATTACCCTGAACGTGTGGGCATTCAATGAAAAAGCCCTGGCTTTTTATGAAAAAATGGGGTTAAAACCCCTGAAAATCGGGATGGAGGCAATTTTACAGGATGCTGATTAAGAATCAGATTTACGAAGGAAGAATCGAAGACTATACCGCCCAGGGACAGGGTATCGCCAAAATCGAAGGCTGCGCCGTGTTCGTCCCCAACGCGATCCAAGGGGAGCTGTGCCGGATTCGCATTGAAAAGGTGGGCAAAACCTGGGCCTCGGGAAAGATGACGGAAATTCTGGAAAAATCCCCCCACCGGGTAAACCGCAGCTGCCCCGTGGGGAAGCTCTGCGGCGGCTGTGAGTTCCAGCACATGGACTATGCGGCAGAGCTTTCTCTGAAAGCGGAGCGGGTCCGCCAGGCTCTCAACCGTCTGGCCGGGGAAAACCTGGAAGCCGTCCCCATCACCGGGGCTCCCAGCCTCACCGGCTACCGGAACAAGGCCATCTATCCCGTGGCAGCCCAGAAAGGCCGGGCTTACGCCGGCTTCTTCCGCTCCGGCACCCACCAGGTGGTGGAGCACCCCCACTGTGAGATTCTCCCGGAGGAAACCCAACAGGTGAAAGACCTGGTTATGGATTATGTAAACCAGTACCGGGTAACTGTATACGATGAGTCTGCCCACAAGGGCCTTCTGCGGCATATTTTCGTCCGCCGGGGAGCTGTGTCCGGGGAGATTCTGGTGTGCCTGATTGTAAACGGCCGGAAGCTTCCCCATGTACCGGAGTTAATCAAAAGGCTTCAGACCGTCCCGGGCTTTCGCACTTTGGTTCTGGGAGTGAACACCAAGCCGGGAAACGCCGTGCTGGGAGAGGAATTTATCAGCCTTTACGGCCCCGGATACATGGAGGATACCCTCTGCGGCCTCACCTTCCGCCTGTCCCCCCGGTCTTTTTACCAGGTAAACCACGCCCAGGCAGAGCGGCTGTATGAGGCCGCCATCTCCCTGGGGCAGATTCAGAAAACCGACCTGGTGCTGGATCTCTACTGCGGCGTAGGCACCATCACCCTGGCCATGGCCGGGGCCGCCGGAAAAGTAATCGGCGTGGAGGTAGTGGAACAGGCGGTGGAAGATGCCCGGGAAAACGCCAAACGAAACGGCATCCAAAACGCCGAATTTTTCGCCGCCGACGCCGGCAAGGCCGCCCTGGAGCTGGAAAACCAGGGCCTCCGCCCGGACGTGGTGGTAGTAGACCCGCCCCGCAAAGGCCTGAACGCCGACGCCATCGAAGCCATTGCAAAAATGTCCCCCCGCCGCCTGGTCTACGTCTCCTGCGACCCGGCAACCCTGGCCCGGGACATCGCCCTCCTGAAAAATCACGGCTACACTCTACAATCCGCCCAGGCCTTTGATTTATTCCCCCGCTGCGCCCATGTGGAGAGTGTGGCGCTGCTGACCCAAACAGGGAAAAGGTGTGTTTGACTGCTATTTGAAATCTACCAAAATAATACATAATCGTGGTAAATACAAAACGGGTGTCTTAGTCCCGACATTACCACATAAAAGGGAGAGATTATAAAATGCCCACAACTATAGAAGTTAACAAACAAAGTGTTGAGGCCCTTCTTGGAAGCGGAAAAGCGAAACCTTTTGTTATACCGGAATATCAGCGTCCGTACGCCTGGACGGACGAGCAAGTAGAAACACTTTTTGAAGACTTATGGGATTTTACTGCTACAAGTGGTGGTACTGAGCGTGAAGGTTCGTATTTTCTTGGCAGTATCGTAGCCTATGAAAATGAAAACGGCGAGCAAGAAATTATTGATGGGCAACAGCGAATTACATCCTTGTTTCTTTTGCTTAGAGCTGTATATACAAAGTTGACTTCCACACCTCCAGAAGAGAGAACCCCCGAAGCCAATAATTTTATTGGCAAGATTGAGCCTGCTATCTGGAGAACAAACAAATTGACGGGAACAGTCGATTTTAAGAACATTCTCCTAACATCTCGTGTTGTCAGCAACGAGGGTAATGAGATTTTGCGTTTGATACTCGAAACCGGAAAAGCAGACGAAAATGCAAAAGACAACTACTCGAAAAACTACAGATATTTTCAGGAGCTTTTTGATAAGCATTCTATTGAGAATCCATTAATGGTATATCAGTTTATTTATGCTTTGCTCAATCAGGCAATTCTTCTTCCTATTACTGCTGACACACAGGACACTGCGTTGACAATTTTCTCAACTTTGAATGACAGGGGTTTGCCTCTATCTGACGCAGATATTTTTAAGGCGAAAATTTACAATCAGTTAGATAACGATGCCAAAAAAGTCTTTATTGACGACTGGAAAGACTTAGATGAACAGGCTATAGCAGCAAAAGAGAGTATCCAACAGCTTTTCTACTACAATATGTTCTATTTGCGAGCCCTGGAACAGGATACAAACACTACAATACCAGGTATCAGAAAGTACTACGCTGCCAACAAGTTCCAACGACTATTTGGGGATGGTCTTATTGACACGTTATTTACAATCTTGAATCTGTGGAAAGTCGTAAACAAAGGCGAAGATATTGAGGATGAACCATGGTCAAAAAACGGAAAAATCAAACAGTCTCTTGATATTCTACGTGCTTATCCAAACGAGTTTTGGAAATATCCAGTAGTTATATATTATGTTTGTTATCGTGAACAGGTGGATTTTGAAGTAAAATTCAGTATCTTTCTGAATAAACTGCTAATGGAATTAATGACGAAATATTTATTGCTGCCAACTGTCAATGCAGTAAAGCGGGATATTTTGAATCTAAATGCGGCCATTGTCGCCTCTGATATTCCGACCTTTGATTTTAAAGACATAGATACAAGCCAATTGGAAGCAAGTATTCAAAATCCAAATAAAAATATTGTGCGTATGCTTTTAAAGGCGTTAGCATACGAACATCAGAATGAACTACTTCCGGCAGGCTGGGAAATTGAACATATTTTCCCCCAGAAATGGCAGAGCAACTACTTCCCGGATGCATCGGATGCAGCAGTTAGGGAAAAGATTGAACACATCGGAAACAAGTTGCCCTTCGAGAAGAAGTTGAATATCGTTGCTGGCAATGGATACTTTGTAAAGAAGAAGAAGGCGTACGAAGGTTCAAAGATTGCTATTACGAGGGAGATGGGTAAATCCGAAACGGTAGACTGGGATATGGATTCCATTATAAAACGGGATATCCGCATTTCTGATGATATTAAAGCCCTTTTAGCAAAGTGGGATAAAGCTTATCAAAATTTCACAAACTCTACCGGCCAAGATGATAAGCCTTCAGAAGAAGATTTGGCTCGCATTGCGGAATTTAAGAAGAAAGGTTGGATATAAGATATACATACAATATATCCAACGGCGGTGATTGTATGGCAATAAAAAGTGTATCCATTCGGATTGAGGAAGAAATGCTCCAAAAGCTAGGGTTTGTAGCGGATTATGAGGGGCGGTCGGTGAACAGTCATATTCTGGTGCTCATCCGGGAGAATATCCGTGGCTTTGAGCAGGCCCACGGGGAGATTGACGGTGCTGTGAATCCGGCGGAGAATGTGAAGCCCACCAGGAAAAATTAGAAACAGATATGAGGCGGCGCTTCCCCTTCCAGGGCAAACTCGCAAGCACCATAGACGGCCGCACCTTCACCACCAGAAGGTATACAAAGCCCCTGTAGCGACCAATCCCCTCCCGAAAAGCTCGGGAGGGGATTTTGTCTGCCGGTTTTGGGTTGCAACCTTTGAAAAATTCGTATACAATAAAGGGAAGAACTTTACGAACCCGAAAACGGAAGGGCTCTGGGGGAGGCGGCGTATGGAAGGTTACTTGTCTATTGGAGAGGCGGCAGAAAGATGGGGTGTGTCGGAGCGGCGGATCAGCCAGTATTGCGCCCAGGGCCTGATTCCCGGGGCGAAGCGCTTGGGCGGTGCCTGGGTCATTCCGGAAAGTGCGGACAGGCCGTCAGGAAGCCAGCCGGCGAAGCCCGGGAAAACGCCGGAGCTGTTTTCCCATCTTATGCCCCTGATGAACACCCCCTTTTCCCCGGGGCAGTGCCGGCAGGCCATTGCTGATATGAAAGCCGGCCCCAAAAGGGACATTGCCCTGGCAGAATACCACTATTTCAGCGGTCAGGCGGAGAAGGCCATGACGGAGACGGAGCGGTATCTTACGGCGAAGAACGGAGCCATCCGCCTTTCCGCCTGCTGGCTCTATGCTTTTGCCTGCCTGACCATGGGGCGGCCCGACCACGCCCGCCATGCCCTCCGGGAGATTCAAAGCACCCTGGAGTCCGGCGGCGAATCGGAGCCTGCCCTGCGGGCGGCCCAGGCCTTTGTGGCCTTTGGGGCGGCGGTGCTGCTTCACCTGCCCCTGCCGGAGGAAATGCCCCCGGCGGAGGATTTTCTCCCCCTGCTTCCCCCGGGACTGCGGGCATTTGCCCTGTATGTGCAGGCCCACTACCTGTATCTCAAGGGGGAGTATGGCCGCAGCGTGGGGGTGGTGGAGGCTACCCTGACCATGGGAGCCCACGCCTACCCCATCTCCGCCATTTACCTGCACCTGGTGGGGGTAATGAGCTATATGAGCCTGAAGCATACGGACCGGGCAAGGGAGCATCTGCTGGAGGCCTGGGAGCTGGCCCGACCTGACGACCTGATAGAGGGCTTCGGAGAGCACCACGGTCTTCTGGGTGCCATGCTGGAAGCCACCATCAAGCCGGAGTGGCCGGAGGATTTCAGAAGGATTATCGACATTACCTACTGCTTCTCCTCCGGCTGGCGGCGGGTGCACAACCCGGTCACCGGCCACGATGTGGCAGACGATCTGACCACCACCGAGTTTGCCATCGCCATGCTGGCCGCCCGGGGCTGGACCACCCAGGAGATTGGAGAGCACCTGAATGTCTCGGCCAACACGGTAAAAGCCCACATCTCCCAGGCCATGAAGAAGCTGAATGTAAAAAACCGGAAAGACCTGAAAAAGCACATGCTCCGCTAATGCGGGCAGTGCCCGCAAGGCTCCCTTGCCAAAGGGAGCTGGCACGGCGCAGCCGTGACTGAGGGATTCTACAGCAGGCACTTCCCATAAGTACAAACCCATGTGGAAAGGGGAAGGTTTTTTAGGGAATAGGGAAGAAGTCCGTGGCTTTGGCCACGGAATCCCCCCGGTTTTGCCAGAGGCAAAACCACCCCCCTTTAACAAGGGGGGCTTTGGTTCGTGCGTCTATTTCCACCGCAGTAACGTTACCGAGCAGAATGGGGAGCGAAAACATGGGCACTGTGCACGCACCGACAGCGGCGGCACGCCGCCCAATTTCTCACATATTACCAACCTCCTTGTCAACAATATGCCATGCCCCAAAAAGCGCAGGTGAAGCTTCCTTTTTCCATATCTTTCAGAGCTTTGTGGCAAACAAAAACCGGACATCCTGTTGGATGTCCGGTTTAAGGTTTCATTACACCTGATAATAGAGAAACAGCATGATGAATCCCACCGCCAGGAATATGCCTCCTACGAGGAACAGGAAGCCGTATCCTCTCATGCGGTTTTCCCGCCTGTCCTCCACATATTCCAGATAGCTTTTCCGTTTGCCGGTAGCCGGAATAAAGGTGTGAAGCAGATGATGAAAGGCATAGGAAATGGTATCCAGCGCCCCCAGGTTTCCCATCAGGCACATCAGGCCGATGAGCACCATGAAAATCCCGGGAAGGGAAAAGGCGTCACACAGCACATGATACCGCTCCTCATCCGTCAGGGCATAGGCCCATCGGGGGCTGACATAGGCATAGGCCAATGCCAGACCGATTATGCCGGTAATCAGGCATTTTACCCACGCCTTGCCAATGGTCTTTCTCATTGACGCAGCTCCTTCTTGTACTTCTCCTCCTCTGCATCGTTGCAGTGGACGAAGTGGCCCGGTGCAATCTCCCGGAAGGAGGGCTTGTCCTGGGAGTAGTCATGCTCTGCCAGGGGATTGTATACGATACGCTTTCTGGTGCGCTCGTAATCCGGGTCCGGCAGGGGGATTGCAGACAGCAGGCTCTTGGTGTAGGGGTGCATGGGGTTCTTGAACAGCTCCTGAGAGGAGGCCATCTCCACCATTTTGCCGAAGTACATAACGCCAATCCGGTCGGAGAAGTACTTCACCACGGACAGGTCATGGGCAACGAACAGGAGGGTCAGACCGAACTTCTCCCGCAGCTCGTTCAGCAGGTTAATTACCTGAGCCTGAACAGATACGTCCAGAGCGGACACAGGCTCGTCGGCGATAATCAGGTCGGGATTCATAATGATGCACCGGGCCACGCCGATTCTCTGCCGCTGACCGCCGGAGAACTCGTGGGGATACCGGGTTGCGTGCTCCGGCACCAGGCCTACCAGCTCCAGCATCTCAATTACCTTCTGGCGGATGACCTTCTTGTCCCGCTCGCCCTGAATCACCAGACCCTCAGCGATGATCTCCTCAACGGTCATACGGGGGTCCAGGGAGGCGATGGGGTCCTGGAAGATCATCTGAATCTGGGTCACCAGACGGGTCTTCTTGGCCTTGCGCATCTCGTTTTTGTACTCGGCCTGAAGCTTGGCCTTCTCCTCAGGCTTTGCCCGGGAGAGAAGGGCCTCATACTTCCGCTTGCAGGCCTCCTGCAGGTTTGCAGAATAGGCCTTGTCGCAGTTCTTCTGGTCATACATGGCCTGCTTCAACATACCCTTTTGGTGGGCAATGGCGGCCTCCATCTCCGTCCGGAGGGCAGAGGCGTTCTCAGGGTGCTGTTTTACCGCTTCTTTATAGTCTGCCTTGGCCTTTTCGATGGCCTCCAGGTAGGAGCGCTTGCCTGCGGCAATCCGGATTCCCTTGAAATACACATTGCCGGAAGTGATGTTGTACAGCTTGATGATGGAGCGGCCGGTGGTGGTCTTGCCGCAGCCGGACTCGCCTACCAGACCGAAAACCTCGCCTTTGTGAATCTCAAAGCTCACATTGTCTACGGCTTTCAGCTCTCCCTTGCCCATTTTGAAGTACTGGCAAAGGTTCTCCACCTTCAGGAGGACTTCTTTATTCTCCATGTGCTACGCCTCCCTTTGTCTTCATTCTTGCAACGCGGTCACGGATGGCCTTGGGGGGATCCACCTTGGGTGCATCCGGATGGAGCAGCCAGGTTGCGGCATAGTGGGTGTCGCTGATCTGGAACATGGGGGGCTGCTTCTCAAAGTCAATCTGCATTGCATACTTGTTCCGGGCGGCAAAGGCATCGCCTACCGGGGGATAAATCATGTTGGGAGGTGTGCCGGGAATGGCCTCCAGCCGGTCGTTGGTATCCAGGTCCGGCATGGAGCTGAGCAGTGCCCAGGTGTAGGGGTGCCGGGGATTGTAGAAGATGTCGTCGGCGGTGCCGATTTCCACAATCTTGCCGGCGTACATTACCGCAACCCGGTCAGCCATGTTGGCAACCACGCCCAGGTCATGGGTAATGAAGATAACCGACAGCTCACGCTCCTTCTTCAGCTTGTTGATCAGCTCCAGAATCTGAGCCTGAATGGTCACGTCCAGTGCGGTGGTGGGCTCGTCACAGATCAGAATATCCGGGTTCGCCGCCAGGGCGATGGCAATTACGATTCTCTGACGCATACCGCCGGAGAACTCGAAGGGATACTGATTGTAACGGGTATGGGGCTCGGGAATACCCACTTCCTCCATCAGCTTGATGGCCCGGGCCTTTGCCACCCGACGGGTCACCTTGTCCACAACGCCGGAGGCGTTGGTTTTGAGGTAGTTAATCACTTCCCAGGTGTCCTTGGTGAAGTCCCGGTTCTGCTCGGCGCTGAGCAGCTCCTGATAGTGGTCGCACAGCCGCTCAATCAGGCCGACAATGTTCTTCTTCACCTGCTCCAGGTCGGTGACTGCCGCAGCCGCAACTTCCCAGTCGGGGTTTTTGCCCTTGGCCACCAGCTTATCATGCTTGGCCTGGTCCTTGCGGTGCTGCTTTTCCGCCTGGATATTCTTCTTGCCGCCCCGGAAGTAGGTCTCCAGGTCAGCCTTCAGGCTGGGGGCGAAGGTGTAAACCAGGCTGTCCTTCACGATGGCCAGGGGGTCAATGGTCTCATTCACCGCCTTCACCATCACCCGGTAAGCCTCCTTGCAGGCCTTGGGGTCCAGCTTCTCCTGGGTAAACACAGGGGTGTTGGACTGGAGAACCTTCACAGCCTCGCTCATCTTCTCTGCGGCCTTGTGGGCGGTGTAGGCCAGCGCCTTGGAGGCTTGGGCTACAAAGCCGTCCATGAACTCCCGGTTCATGTAGTCCCGCAGGTAGGTGTTCAGCTCCGGCACCGGCATATCCGGCAGGGGCTTGTTGGCATAGGTCATATAGTAGCCCATGGCGAAGAAATCAGGGACAGGCTTGGCAACCGCCTCCTGGAGAATCTCCTGAATCCGGTAAAGGCTCTGAAGAATCTCCTTGTAGTCCTCTTTCTTCTTGGCAGCCGTCAGCTGGCTGGGCAGCTGGCCGGCCAGACGGGTGATTTCCTCCCCCTTGTCGCTGACAACATAGGGGTTCACAGACTGCTTGGCCTCCATGGAAACATCCCGCACCCGGTTTACACCGGACTTAAGGGCGTTTTTCTCCATCTCAAAGGTCAGATCCTGGATGGTAGACAGGGCATCGTCTGCAGCCTGCTTTGCGGTATTGTAGGCAGACTCCAGCTCGATGTGCTTGAACTCGAACTTATCAAAATTCTTGCACAGCCGGGAAAGCTCCTGGGCTTTGCTGGCGTCTCCGCCGGCCTGGGCGGCAATCATGGCGTGGTTCAAAGCCTTCAGGTAAGTGTTGAACAGACGGCGGCTCTCCCGCTGACGGGCCTTGCCCTTCAGCAGCATGGCTTCGGTGAGCTGCTTGCCGATTTTCACAATGGGGTTCAGGCTGGACATGGGGTCCTGGAAGATCATAGCAATCTTGTCGCCGCGAATCTTGTGGAAAGCCTCCTCATTGATTTTCAGCAGATCCTGGCCATCATAGATAATCTGGCCGGCTTCCGTAACGGCGTTGCCCGCCTGGATACCCAGGATAGCCCGGGAGGTCACGGACTTACCGGAGCCGGACTCACCCACGATGGCCAGGGTCTCGCCCTTGGCCAGGTCAAAATTGATGTCGCGGACTGCGTGTACCATACCGTTGGCGGTACGGAAGGAAATCCGCAGGTCTTTTACAGACAGCTTATTCTCCATTAGTCCTCAACTCCTCTCGTAGACGGATTGAATGCATCCCGCAGACCGTTGCCGAAAAGATTGAAGGAGATCATCAAAAGTCCCAGGAACAAGCTGGGCCACAGCATGGTGTGAGGGGCGGTAGTCACATTGGCATTGCCCTGGCTCAGCAGGGTGCCGATGGTGGTGCCGGCGAAGGCAGACAGGTCCACAATGCCCAGGTAGGACAGGGTGGTCTCCTGACGGATGACGCCGGGAATAATCAAGGCACAGCTGGTAATGATGGTGCCGATGGCATTGGGGAAGATATGCCGGAACATCAGCCGGAAGTCAGAGGCGCCCAGGGTACGGGCAGCGGTGACAAACTCCTGACTCTTGAACCGGTAGAACTGCTTCCGGGTCAGAGCGGCCATGCCGATCCAGCCGATAAGCACGAAGGCGAAGGCAAAGGAACCTACCACGCCCACTTTTCGTGCCAAATGCAGCTGGAACAGGGAGGTAACCACAATAAAGGGCACACCGCTGAGGATGTCCACAATACGGTCCATAATCATATCCACCATGCCGCCGTAGTAACCCTGAATGGCACCGTAGAAAGCGCCGATGGTCAGGTTAATGATGGAAACCAGGATGGCGAACAGCAGAGAGAACCGGGCACCCACGGCCACAGCGGTGAACAGGTCCTGACCCATGGTGTTGGTACCGAAGATGAAGCTGGGCTCGTGACCGTTCAGATACTGGTAGTAGTTGTAGTAGCACACACGGGCCTGAACAGCGCCGGACTTGGCAACGGAGTAGATATAGCTGCCGTCGTCGCCCTCAATCCGCAGGGAGTTGTAGGGAGCGCCCTCAATCTCCTTGTTGGTGGAGTACATGGGCACCAGCTCACCGTTATCATCCAGAACGGCTGCACCCTTGGAATCCACCTGATACCAGATGTTGGGGTTGTCGCTGATATCGGAAATATCCTTGGGCTCTACATAGGGGTAGATGACCTGGATGCCGGTCTCATTCTGCCAGGCCTGAATCTTCTCAAATTCCGCATAGGAGAATACCCGGTAAACCACGCCAATCTCATAGTAGCGGTTCACTTCCAGATCGTAGGTCTTCCGCTCCACCATCTGGCCACGGTACTTCACATAGGTGGTATGCTCACCCACCACACCCAGCACCGGATTGTAGCCGGTTTCCTGGGCAATGCCCTTCCAGTAGTTCATGGAAACATCGTTCTGGCTGTCGTGAACCTTGGCACCGTCCAGAATGCCCCAGCCCTTTTCCGCAATGGAGGGCACATAAGCAGGATAGTTGACATACAGCGGGTCCTTCTGGTAAATGCTGTAAGGGGTCAGCATGGGTCCGAACAGAGAGAACAGAATCAGAAACAGCAGAATCCAGGCTGCCACCACAGAGGACTTATTCTTACTGAACCGAAGCATGGCATCGGCAAAAAAGCTCCGGGACTTGGTTTCCAGCTTGGAATCGTGGAGCTGTGCCCCCATCTGGACAAAGGCAAACTTTTCCTGGGGGATCTTTTCGTAGTTGTTGTTTTTCATTTCTTAGACCCCATTCTGATACGCGGGTCGATAAAGCCGTAGCTGATATCAACCACAAGTGCGGATGCCAGACCGATTGCCGTATAGAAGCAGGTACTGAGCATAAAAATCGGATAGTCCTGGGCATTGATGGCGTTGATGGTCAGACCGCCCACGCCAGGGATGGAGAAAATCTTCTCAATAATCAAGCTGCCGGCCAGAATGCCGATGAACTCACCGAAAATGGCAGGAATGACCACCACAAAGCAGTTCCGCAGGGCATGGCGGACAGTGGCCTGTCCCTTGGTCAGGCCCTTGGTACGGGCCAGAAGCATAAACTCGCTGGTGAGCACTTCCGTCAGCTCCGCACGGGTGGTACGGGTAAAGCTGGCAATCACGGCGAAGGACAAACTGAAGACCGCCGGCAGCATACTCCATATCATGGCCGGACTGAACCAGTCCGTACCGGCTTTCATCAGGAAGGGGAACCATCCCAGCTTGTAACACAGCAGATACTGAATGATAAATGCATACACAAAGCTGGGGACGGATATGACCACCATGGTCAGGGTGGAAATGGTGTAGTCAATCCAGGTGTTCCGCTTCAAAGCCGCAAACACACCCAGGGCCACGCCCAGAGGGATGCTGAATACCACCGCAAAAGCGTTCACGATCATGGTAGCGGGCAGCTTCTGGAGGAAGATGTTCAGAACGTCCTGACCCAGGTACAGCTTTTCACTGACGCCCCAGTCAAAGGAGGTAAACAGGTTCCGCAGGAAGATGCCAAACTGAACCAGGTATGGCTTATTATAGCCCAGCGCCTCACGCCGCACTTCCACAACGACGGAGTGGGGGTCTCCCGGAGGCAGGGGAACCGGGGGCAGCATACGAATCAGCACAAAGCACATGAAGGTGATGATAAAAAACACCAGCAGCATGTACAGGATTCTCTGCAAGGTATACTTTAGCATAACACACTCTCCTTGGGGATTATTTCTCTCTTGTCAAGAAGTGTCCTCCTTGGCAAAGTATTTCACCATAGCCTGCAATAACTGCGATGGTTTCCCAGCGCAGTCATCCTCAAATCTAAAATAAAGGAATGGGCTCGACCCTTTCGGGGATCGCCATCCTAAAAACGGTCAAGACCGCCCCTAACAATCCCAAAAAGCCCATGGTGAAAAATACGCAGATGTAGCAGGGGGGGTTAACCCCCTGCTACATAGAATTTGTTTTCAGCCAGCCAGCGAAGAATTAGTACTTCAGCTCGCCGCCCTGCTCCTTAACATAGGAAGCCCACTCAGCATCGTCGTAGTTGTACTTCAGATACTGGATGCCGCCGCGCTCCAGCAGGCCGTTGTAGTCATCGACTACATAGTAAGCCTTCTGGGTCAGCAGGAACATGCTGCCGTCCTGCAGCATGGGCAGGTAGTCGTAGGTACCCAGGATTGCGCCTTCGAAGGCAGCCAGAATCTGCACACGGGTCTCCACATCCACCTGGCCGTCGCCGAAGTTGTAGTCAACGCCGTCCACATTCACCACAACACCGTTCAGGGCATCGGACCACTCAGTCAGGTTCATGGTCAGATCCTTGCCGTCGATGTTGATGGTCAGCTCATGCTGGTTGGGGTTGAACCACTTGGCATCGTAAGCACGGCTGGGGTTCACATACAGGTCGGTCAGACCGAAGGGGTTCATACGGGCACCGGTCCAGCCAGCCAGAACGGTGTCGGACATGCCCTCACGGATCTTGTTGGACCAGTCGTTGCCGTAGGGAGCAGACTTCACAAACTGAATCTTGCCAGCGTAGGGAGTGCCCTCGGTGGCCTCGTTCATCTTCTCGTTGAGGTAGTCGATGGTCTTGGTCATGAAGTCGGAGTCCTCGGACATGCAGTACTCGATGGTAACGGTCTGGTCGCAGATGCCGTCGCCGTCCTTGTCGGTTACATAACCGGCTTCCAGAGCCTCCTTGAAGGCCTCAGCGAACAGCTCCTTGGCCAGCTCGGGATCGTAACCGGTGATGGAGTCCACAGCAGCATCCAGGTCAGCATACTTGGAGGTGTCTACGCCGTAGAAGTCACACAGAACCTGCTTGGCGGCGTCGGTCTCACGGTAGGTAGCACCGGAGGCGGGGTCATAGATATAGGTCTCGCCGATGATGGCGTAAGCACCGGAACGGGCGGGGCTGACGGTAGCAGCGAACAGCTCCTTGTCGTAGGAAACGGCAACAGCCTTACGGAAGTTCAGCAGAGTCATGGACTCCAGGTCAGTGGTAGCCTGATCGAAGCTGGCGTCCTTCTCACGCTTGCCGATGGACTCCTTGTGACCGTTCAGAATCAGGAAGAAGATGGTGTCGGCGGGGGAGCTGTAGCAGTACTCGGAGTTCCGGTAGGTAGCCATATCCTCAGCCTGCAGGCCGTAGGTCATCAGCTGGCCCTTCAGGAACATCATCTTATTGGTACCGGCCTCGGTAACCTTCTGGGTGTCGATCTCGGTGGTCTGGTACATGGTGTACTCCTTGCCATCGGTGGGATCGGTGTAAACATGCTGACCATCGGTCCAGCCGTACCAGGCATCGTTCTTCACGAAGTGCATGGCCTTGTCGGCCTGATAGGAGCTCATCTTGTAGGGGCCGTAGGAGCAGGTGGTCTCCAGGCTGGTGTTGTAGGAGCAGGACCACACGCCCTCAGTCTCCTTGATGCAGGAGTCGTACAGGTCGGTCTTGACCAGCCAGTTGCTGGACAGAGCGTACAGCAGGTAGAAGCCGGACAGGGACTTCTCCAGAACCAGGGTGATCTCGTACTCGTCGCTGGCGAAGCAGCCAACCAGGGAGTCATAGGTGGAGGCGTAGTCCTCGTTGTAGTTGTCGTTGGTAACAGCCTTGTACAGGGGGTTGGAGCCATCGGAGAAGAGGTCGATGTAGTCGGTGATCAGCATCTTGCCGGAGAAGGCATCTTCCATGTTCTCGCCGTAGACGGTCTCATCGTTGACGGAAACATACTGGGGAAGTGCATTGCCCTCAGCATCGGTGTACTCAGCGGAAGCTTGCCAGAAAGCGTACACGTCGATGTAAACGTCCTCGCCTGCAGCCATCATAGCCTCAGCGTCAGCGTAGGAGACCATCTGGTACAGGTTCTGGGTCAGGGAGTAGTAGTACTGCTCAGCACCGGCAATGGCCAGATCGGCGGAGCCGAAGTAGTCAGCAGCACGGTAGTTCAGCAGACGGGGGTCCAGCAGGCGCTTCATGGACTCAACGTAGTCCACAGCCTTGATGGGGGTGCCGTCATCGAAGGTGGCGTTGGGGTTCAGCTTGATGGTGTAAGCAAAACCGGAGGTAGCGGACTCGGGGATGCCGAACTCAGGATGGGAGGCCTTGATTTCCTCGGTCACATCCACAGGCTCCTCGGCAGCCATCTCAGGAATAACTGCATAGGTGGTGAAGGGCTCAAATCCCTCTACCGGATGGTGCTCATCGTTGAACACGAAGGAGTACAGACCGGAAGCGATGTAGTTCTGGGGATAGGCATCATCATTGGTCTGGTAGGAATGGGGATTCCAGTTGGTGGCCAGAGAGACCACGGAATCCGTGTAGGTGTACTTTCCAGCTTCGGCGCCCTGGGTGGTTTCGGTGCCGGAATCGCTGGGTGCTGTGGTGTCGTCCGTGGTGGGAGTCTTGGCGCAAGCGGCCATACTCAGAACCAGGGCAGCAGCCAGCAGCAATGCAAGCAGCTTTTTCATTTTCTTTTCCTCCATTTTTCATAATATATACACAGCAAGGTATCTTTATGCTGTTGTATACCGGGGTAGAACCTCCCAAAGGAGAATTGTCCGGGAAAAACCAGTTTTCCGTCCCCTTTGTCCGCCAGTTGTATACATTTTGGACTTTTCAACAATTTCCTCTGATATTTTCAGAATATACCACAATTTTGGCCTTATGTCAATACTTTATTCAAAATCTTGTTTCCGGCATATGTTCAAGTGTTCGCCGTATATGTATCTTTTCCGTGGAAGCCCGGATAAAATCCCCGCCAAAAATATGCGATAAATGGTTTTTTCGCCCTTTTTTCCTTTTTCCGGAACCCGGTGCATGGATTTTTCCTCCGGCCGCTTTCTTTCGCAAGTCCCGGAGAGTTTCTTGCATTTTTCCTTTTTTCTTTTTGGTACAGCCTGTCCAGTGCCCATTTCTTCAGGGAAAAATGAATTTATCCCGTTTGTAACTTGCATTTTTTCCTTCAGTCTGTTAAAATGGAGGAAGTTTCTGACAGGAGGTTCAAACCGATGCGTTATATAGAAGAAGTAATGAATAAGGTAAAGGCCCAGAACCCGGATCAGCCGGAGTTTCTCCAGGCGGTTCAGGAAGTACTGGAGACCCTGGCGCCTGTGGTGGAGCGGAATGAGGCGCTCTACCGGAAGCAGGCCTTGCTTGAGCGGATGACCATTCCCGAGCGGGCCATTGTGTTCCGGGTGCCCTGGGTGGACGATGCCGGCAATGTGCAGGTGAACACCGGCTACCGGGTGCAGTTCAACGGCGCCATCGGCCCCTACAAGGGCGGCCTGCGGTTCCACCCCTCTGTTAACCTCAGCATTATCAAGTTCCTGGGCTTTGAACAGGTATTCAAGAATTCCCTCACCGGCCTTCCCATGGGCGGCGGCAAGGGCGGCTCCGACTTTGACCCCAAGGGCAAGTCCGACCGGGAGATCATGGCCTTCTGCCAGAGCTTCATGTCCGAGCTTTACAAGCACATCGGCCCCGACACCGACGTGCCTGCCGGCGACATCGGCGTGGGCGGCCGGGAAATCGGCTTCCTCTTCGGCCAGTACCGGCGGCTGCGGAACGCCTACCACGCCGGCGTCCTCACCGGCAAGGGTCTGACCTACGGCGGCTCCCTGGCCCGTACCCAGGCCACCGGCTACGGCCTTCTGTACCTGACCCGGGAGGTGATGGAGCACAACGGCCACACCCTGAAGGGCAAGACCGTGGCAGTGTCCGGCTCCGGCAACGTGGCCATCTACGCCATCGAGAAGGCCTGGCAGCTGGGGGCAAAGCCCGTCACCTGCTCCGACTCCACCGGCTGGATTTACGATCCGGAGGGCATCGACGTGGCCCTGCTGAAGCAGGTGAAGGAAGTGGACCGGGCCCGGCTGACCCAGTACGCTGCCGCCCGTCCCAGCGCCCAGTACCACCAGGGCCGGGGTGTGTGGACGGTGAAGTGCGATGTGGCCCTGCCCTGCGCCACCCAGAACGAGCTGCACCTGGAGGATGCCCAGCTGCTGGTAGCCGGAGGCGTCACCGCCGTGTGCGAGGGCGCCAACATGCCCACCACTCTGGAAGCCACCCGGTACTTACAGGAGCACGGAGTGCTGTTCTGCCCCGGCAAGGCAGCCAACGCCGGCGGCGTAGCCGTATCCGGCCTGGAGATGTGCCAGAACTCCATGCGCTACAGCTGGTCCTTTGAGGAAGTGGACAGCAAGCTGGAGGGAATCATGGTGAACATCTACAAGAACATCGATGCCGCCGCCAAGGAATACGGCATGGAAGGCAACTATGTGGCCGGAGCCAACATCGCCGGCTTCCTGAAGGTCGCCGACGCCATGCTGGCCCAGGGCGTCATCTGAAGACAGCCTAAAACAACCAATCCCCCTTTATGTAGTTATTCTCCTACATAAAGGGGGATTTTTTGGTGAATAGTGGCGGCGTGCCGCCGCTGTCAATGCGTGCACAGTACCGATATTTTCGTTCCCCATTTTGCTCGGTAACGATACCGGGCACTGGAGGGGCAGTAACGATTTGCTGAAGATTCCCATGCGAAAGTGTCAGCGGGCACTGGCCGCAAGGCTCCCTTGCTAAAGGGAGCTGTCAAAAATCTTTGATTTTTGACTGAGGGATTCACAGTGGGGGC
>OESA01000130.1_pt1 | contig 27249 bp, 29 predicted proteins | sample 1540101 | NCBI WGS metagenome assembly OESA01 (sample SAMEA3891891, study PRJEB23780) | metagenome | biome: terrestrial biome; feature: animal house; material: Caecal content | place: Italy | collected 2015-05-05 | reverse complement strand
CTGCTTGCCATGCCTTTTTTCGATAGGCCCAACAATCTGCAAATTTCTCATTTTGGGGCTTGACTTTTAATAGTTAGTCTTTCTCCTGTTGTCGGAAAGCGGCACAGATCTGCACAGGTTTGTTGCCTCAGTCCCGCCGGCTTAATCTACTCCCGATTCTCTTTTGTGGGCTTTCGTTATTTCAGATTGCTTTTCAGAAACGCCTCGATTTTATCAAAAGGAATGCGGTCAGTGCGGTCATACAGATCGATATGCTCTGCATCTTCCACCACATACAGCTCCTTGGGCTCCTGCGCCTTGGCATACGCCGCATCGCTGAAGAACCGGGAGTGTGCCCGGTCACCCACCACAAACAAAATGGGACGGGGGCTGATTTCGTCCAGGTGGCTGAGAAGATCAAAATTCATCATAGGAATGTTGCTGGTGGTGGTGAAGCCGCCCCGGGCACGCTCATGGTGCCCTCTTTTTACTGCGTAGAAACGGAACCACTCGGCGGTAGGTTCCTCCAGGCCTTCGGGCACCTGTTCCAGGGGTGTCTCCGGGAAGAAGGGAATATACTCCGGCATATATCCATTCTCCGCATCCTTCCAACGCCGCTCTGCCAGGGCCTGCTTGGCCGCTAAGATTTGTTCCGGTGTCTGACCCAATCTTGCCACCACGGTCATATCATACATGCTGGTGGTAATCACTGCACGGATTCTGGTATCCACCTGTGCCGCCGCCAGGGCAAAACCACCGCTGCCGCAGATGCCCAGAACGGCAATTTTCTTCCGATCCACAAAGGGCTGGAGTCCCAGAAAATCCACGCCTGCGCTGAAATTCTCGGTGAACAGGTCCGGGGAAGAGACATGACGGGGCTCCCCTGCGCTCTCTCCCATATAGCAGGGGTCAAAGGTCAGCACCACAAACCCCCGCTGTGCCAGCTCGTTGGCATAGACACAGGGGCCCTGCTCTTTCACACCGCCATAGGGGGCACCCACAATCAGGGCCATCTGGGGCTTGGTTTTGTCCATGTCCTTTGCCATATACAAATCACCGGCCAGCATCAGGCCGTATCGGTTGGGGTAGCGGACATGGGTTCTTTCTACATTCTCATGCAATGGGCAGATATACTCGCTCATGGTTTGTTCTCCTTTCATTTATCAAGGGCACTATACTGCTGGTCGGTCACAGGTTCCAACCACTCGTTGGAACCACCTTCTGCCGGAATTTCAATGGCGATATGGGTAAACCATTCATCCCTTGCCGCACCGTGCCAGTGCTTTACCTCCGGGGCAATGTATACCACGTCCCCGGGATGGAGTTTTCTGGCAGGCTGCTGCCATTCCTGATACCAGCCCTCCCCATCGGTGCACAGCAGAATCTGCCCGCCCTTATGGTGGATATGCCAGTTGTTGCGGCACTGCGGTTCAAAGGTTACATTGTATACCCCGACGCCGTGGATGTTCAGGGGTTTCAGATAGCTGTTGCCAGTAAAATACCGGTCATACGCTTTGTTGGGTTCGCCCAGGCCGAACAGAGAGTCGGAAGCGTCCTGTGTTTCCTGGGTATAAATCTCCCGCACCATGGGAAATACCGTCCAGGCATTGGGCCAACCCACATAAAAGGCAATATGGGTAATCATCTCTACCATTTCCGTCTTGGTCACGCCGTGATTTTTGGCGTTGCGGATGTGGTATTCCAAAGAGCTGTCGGTGATGCCCTTGGATATCAGGGCAACCACCGTAATCATACACCGGTCCCGCAGGGACAGCTTGTCTTCCCTGGACCAGACCTCCCCAAACAGGACATCATCATTCAATTGAGCAAACTTGGGAGCCAGATCTCCCAGCCCCGTTCTGCCGGCAGTTTGTTTTATCATGTGCTTTCCTCCTCCGCATTTATATCTTAACTTTCAGCTTTTATCCTTCTCAAGCCGGTAGACCAGATAGTCCAGGCAATGGATTTGCTTTTCCTCCCGGTGAACCTGAGCCAACAGCCCTTCCCTTTTTTGAGATAACAGCCGCAGCTGTTTTTCCCTTTCTCCCGCACTCCAGCAGATAAGAAACTCCTGTATTGAGCTTTCGTCAAATCCGACTGCTTGCAGGTTCATAATCAAATCCTGCTCCGTAATGTTAAAAACCTCCTTTTGCCCCGGGTTTTCTGCTATTATTATATTCCCGACAGAAACGCATATCAAATACTTATAAACAATGTTATTGCATAGTTGAAACCTATTCATATTTGTGGTATTCTTTTCAGTAGGAGGCGATGGATATGGAACTGCGAGTGCTGCAGTATTTTTTGGCGGTGGCCAGAGAGCAGAATATTTCCTCTGCGGCAGAATCCCTGCATCTTTCTCAGCCTACTCTTTCCACCCAGCTGAAAGCCTTGGAGGAAGAGCTGGGAAAACAGCTTTTAATCCGCGGGACAAAGGGCTCCCGAAAAGTGCTGTTAACCGAGGAAGGGATGCTGCTGAGAAAACGGGCGGAAGAGATTCTGGAATTGGTCCGCATGACAGAAAGAGAGATCTCTTTGTCCGACGAAGTAATCGCCGGAGATGTCTATATTGGTACCGGTGAGTCCGATATGATTCGCATTTTCGCACGAGCCGCCAAGCGCATTCAGGAAAAATATCCCGATATTCATTTTCATATTCTCAGCGGAAATTCCGCTTTTGTGAAAGAGCATTTGGACCGGGGATTGATTGATTTCGGAGTGGTATACAGTCCCGTGGATACCACGGTTTACAGCTCCATCAAGGTACCAATTCGGGATACCTGGGGGGTACTGATGCGGAAAGATTCTCCCCTGGCCCAGAAAGATGTGATTCAGCCCCAGGATCTGTGGGATAAGCCCTTGATTTTGTCGGCGCAAAAAACAGATGCCTGGCCCATGTCCAGCTGGTTTGGACAGGATATCACCAGACTGAATATCGTTGCCACATACAATCTGGTGTTTAATGCATCGCTGCTGGTGGAGGAGGGACTGGGGTATGCAGTCTGCTTTGACAAGCTCATCAATGTCAGCGGCGACAGCAAGCTGTGTTTCAGACCCTTGTCTCCAAAAATGGAAGCCGAGGCATCCATAATCTGGAAACGGTATCAGCTCCTGTCGAAAGCGGCACAGAAATTTATGGATTGCCTGAAGGAAAGCTGTGAATTTCACGGTGTTTGACGATTTTTAAGTTCGTTTTCCGGCTCCCAGGCGCCCATAAAGCAGCAAAGGTCACTTGTCGTATAGTGGCATTGTCATTTCATAGGAGGTAATACAATGTACAAAGAACTGATTGGGAAACTGTCATCAGGGAATAAATGGGTAAAAATCCAGCCTCCCTGCCCCAAAAGCGAAATTTCACATGCCGAAAAGGTTGTAGGACATCCCTTCCCAAAAGCCCTGGTGGATTTGCTTCTTGAAATGAACGGGGATCGCTGGTGTCTATTGTCTTCTCAGGAAATCGTTGAAAATGTAAATCGAAACAAAGAAACCTGGCTTCCCCTGTTTGAAGAAGATTACAGCAAAGAAGAATATCTGGATAGAGTGGACCGGTTTATTTTCTTTGCCACAAACGGCTGCGGTGACTATTATTGCTACCGTGTTCAGCCCGACGGCATCGTGGACGAAACCACCATCTACATCTGGGAACATGAGGAAATCGGTGAAGACTGTTGCTGGAGAGCGGTGGCATCCGGCATGACGGAGTTTATCACCCGGTATTATCAAAGTGAAATCTGATTTTATGTAATAATGGTGACAATATTGTGGCTGCAACTGCCAGTTGACATACAGTTGGTTGATTGCAACCGGGATTTGGGCTATAATGCAGATACCAAAAACGTACCGGGAGGTGGCAAAAATGACTTTGGGCGAAAGCATCAAGAAAAGGCGGGAGGAATTGAAGCTGTCCCAGGAGTGTGTGGCAGACCGGCTTGGGGTGAGCAGGCAGGCTGTATCAAAATGGGAAACCGGTCAGTCAGAGCCCACAGCAACCAATTTGATCCAACTGGCAGATATATTGGAAATAAGTCTGTCCCAACTTGTGGCTCCTCAAAAAGGCGAAGAGAAACCGATCGTTTTTGAAAAGGAGAAGGACGAAAAGACGCCCAATCTGATTCTCCGGGCCAACCTGATTAAGCTGGCAATTATCTTCCAAGCTGCCTTTCTATTCAACTGCACCTCGGTGATTTACCAGCTTCAACACCCGGATTTCCCTAACAAAGACCTTTACCGTGGTGCTCTCATCTTCTCCCTTATACTGCTGGCTCTTAGTTCCATCTGGATGGCTGCAAATCACCTCTATGAGACCGATAAAAAGCAGCGCTACAAGAATACAAAGATTGAGCTGGGCTACTGCTGTGTTCAGCTGGCAGTCGGTTTCTTGACCATATACTTTGGCCTGGGTCTTGTTGGTGCAATTCTTATCATTGCGGTTAGTTGTACCTATATTCTGTATATCAACCCTAAATTCATGTCCAGAAAGCTGACCAGGTAACATACAGGCCTGCATAAATTGAGCGAACCATCTCATCAGACAAGCAGAACCGCCCCCGAGAGAAAGCACAGCTTTCTTTCGGGGGCGTTATGTATCTTATTGTCCTACCGGGAGGTTATGGAAGTTTATACCATAGTTGCCCACTTATAGCGGGTATCACCCTTGCCATCCTTGCCGGCCCAGATGCATACGTAGGCCTTGTAATATCTGCCGGCAATGCCGTGGTATGTTACATAAGACATATGATGATAATCATTATACACGAGCATACTCGAATTATCTTCATACAAAAAGGTTTTCACTCTTGTCCAATTTACATTGTTTGTGGATTCATAGACTTGAATGGACAATACGCCAATCTCATCCATGTAGCCTGTTCCCATCACCTCAAACCAAATCTGCATTTCTCCTCTGCCCATATCGCAGATATAGGTATTGTATGCATCCAGGTAATAGCTGGCGAAGGGAACCAATTCTTCATTTTGTGCAGCACTGACAGATGTAGGGAAAGCCAATGCCACAACAAGGAAACATACGATCAACTTAAACAATACGCTCTTCGTGTACTTCAAAGCAATTATCCTTTCTCAATAGAATCAATAATCTGTTTCATCTCAGAAAAAGAAACCGGTCCCATAATATAGCATTCGTAACTTCCATTGACCCATACAGCTTTTATCTGGTCATAGTTGTTAAAAATGTAATATTGAACGCCCGCAGCTTCGTAAACCTCTATCAACGAATCACTCTGTTCAATTTCCGAGGGATGACTGTTAATATAATCTGCTATGCGAATGCGGACAGTCTGGTCGCCAAAAAGATAAACAGCGGAGAAAACTCGCTGGGTCGGTGATTGCGTTACGGTCACATCCGTTTCCATATACCCCTCCGGCAGCCAGGTGGGAGCCAGCTTCAGCTTCGTCTCAAAATCTTCCAACGTTGCCTGCAAAGAAGCACAGGGATTCACATAGTCCGAATCCGCACCCATGGATTCCTCTGTCTGCCCCATATATCCCAGGAACAGTGTCTCCTGGGTCCACTTGGCAATGGTTTGCCACAGATCCACACCGAAGCCCTGGGCGGTCACGGTGCTTCCCAACAACAGCACTACCACAGCTGCGGCTGCTACCAGGCTCTTTTTCCATCTGTTACATACTTTCGCCGGTTTTCTTTCGGAAATTTGGCCTGTACATTCGTTATAGGACCGCTGGAAAATCTCCCAGGCCTCGTCCAGAGATTTTCCTTGGTTCTGGTCTTTTCTTCTTTTGGCAAGCACCTCCATAATATACAGAATGGTTTCCTGGTCGGATACTTCCGCCTCTGATTTAGAAGCATCCGCCCGGAGAAGCTCCTGAAGCGCCTGGGTATCCATGGAATCGTACCGGCCCAGGTCAGTTTTTTTTTCTTGTTTAGGCATACTCTACCTCCTTCTATAAGGTATATGTAATAAAACGCCAAAATGTGACATCAATTTCTAATTTTTTCCCGGAGAAATTTTTTTGCCCTTTCCATGCGCTTGCGGCAGGTGCCCACAGTGATGTTCCTGTCCCTGGCCAGCTCCTGATAGCTTTTTCCATCCAGGACCAGCGCCTTCACCAATCGGAATTCCTCTGTATGCGCCAGATCCTGATACAAAAATTCCGGAAGTTCTTCATTATGGGACATTACTTTCTCAGGAGGGCAGGAAGCTATCTGCTCTTGCAAATACCTTTGTGCTCCTGCCTGCCTTCGGTAAATATTGGAAATCACATTTCGCAGGGTGATAATGAGCCATCCCTCCGGATTTGGGCTGTGAAGCAAGGCCTCCGGGCACTGGCAGGCAATCCGGAACGCATCCTGGGCTGCCTCCTCCGCCTGGGCAAAGTTTTTCAGTGAGCTTTCCGCATATTCCACCAGCAAGGGATACATTTGCCGGAACAATCGCTCTATCTCATTGCTTTGGCTTGGGTTCATCAGATTTTACCTCATTTATATTTTTCCTTATCACGTCATGTGACAACGCGTAAAAGCTTCCTGTTCCAATGGCAATCGGAACATTTTAACCCTTTTATTATATTCCAAAAATCGTCAGAAAACAATCATCAGTTTTCGACTATTTTCGAGCCTCCAAAGGCATATAAAACACCCCATAGGCAAAGCATGGGTCATATGCTCCGCTTACGGGGTGATTTTTCCCTGACTATACATTTTTCTGGGCGGAAAGGCTGCAAAAATATCCTGTGTCCAATGGGTTTTCCGTCAAACACAATCCCGGATACAAAATGTTCAGTGCCTTTTCCAGGGTTTCCATGGGAGCGTGGGCAGATACATCCGCTGCAATTTTTCCCCGGTGCACAATCAGCAGGCGGCTGCAATAGGACAGGGCCAGCTGAGGATCGTGGAGCACCAGCAGTGCTCCCTTTTCCTTTTGGTCTGTCAGCTGTCGGATTTTATGGAGCAGCTGACGGGCATTGTCAAAGTCCAGGGCTGCATTGGGCTCATCCAGAAGCATCAGGGGCGTGTCCTGCACCAGCAGACGGCACAGTAAGACCATTTGCTGCTGTCCCTGGCTCAAAAGGCCAAAGTCCCGGTGAAGAATGGAGGCGATTCCCAAATCTTCCGCACACAGCTCCACTTTCTGACGCAGCTGAGGGGACATCCCCCACCAGAAGCCCTCCCGGGCATAGCCGCCCATGGCGATGGCTTCCATCACTGTGATTCCCGGCACGGCATGGCTGCCCTGGGGCATAACCGCCGTCCGCCGTGCCCGCTCCCGGACAGAAAGGCGGCGGATATTCTCTCCCATCAGCCGGATTTCACCGGAAATACAGGGAATCTCTCCGGTAATGGCCCGCAGCAGTGTGGTTTTTCCGCAGCCGTTCCGCCCCAGGACTCCCACCATCTCCCCGGGAAACAGGGAAAAGGAAATATCCTGAAGGATGGGTACAGTATACCCTACAGACAGGGCCGAAGCTTCAAAAATCGGTTCCATATGCCTCCTTTCTCCTGCGACGCAGAGCCAAAAGCAGCACAGGCAGGGAAAAAGCTACCGTGAGAATACTCAGAGGCAGCTCCGCATAGGGCACCAACATTCTTGCCAGAATATCCGCTGCCAGCAGGAGCTCTCCACCCACCGCCATACAAAACAGCAGGTACAGACCTCCTCTGCGGCGGTACAAGGAAAATGCAATATGGGGGGCAATCAGTCCCACAAAAGCAATGGCTCCCGTGACAGAAATCACCCCGGCAGTCATCCAGGTGGCAAGCCCCAGAAGAATTCCCCGCCACAGCCCCGGGGCAAGCCCCAGCTGCCGAGCCTGGGCAGAGCCCTGGCTGAGAAGGAGCAGCTGCTTTCCAAAGCAAAGCATAAGCGCCATAGGAAGAAGAATCAGAGGCAGGCAGGGGTATACCCGGCTTGCGGTGACCTTTCTCAGGCTGCCCATGGTCCAGAATTCAATGGCTGCCAGCTCTCCGGTAGGGTCTGCCATGTATTTCAGAAGCATCAGCCCTGCCTCTGCAGCAGAGGCAATCACGATACCTGCCAGCACATAGCTGCCGGTGCGGCGGATGCCGGAAAACTCCACCAGAAGCAGCACCAATATCAGCGACAGAAGGCCCAGGGCAAAGGAGCCTGCCATCATCAGCCACCAGCTGCCGCCCCCCAGCACCAGAGCCAGAGCAGCCCCCAGAGAAGCTCCGGAGGCAACGCCCGTCAGATCCGGAGAGGCCAGAGGATTCCGGAACAGAAGCTGATACACACCGCCTGCCAGTCCCAAAGCACACCCGGCAGTCAGTCCCATCACCACCCGGGGCACCCGGAGCTGCCAGAACACCCCGGAAAGGGTGGTGTTTTCCAGCTTTCCCATAAGCAGCTGCCCCATCTCCGGAAGGGAGATGGGGTAGCTGCCCAAAGTGCAGGACAGAAGGGCGGTAACTGTCAGCAATAGCAGAGCCGGAATCAGCAAATACCCTCTGGAACGCATTTACTTGGTAATCAGGTCCCCGGGGATTTCCACACCATAGAAGGTCTTGTAGAAATCCTGGGCATCCTGCTGGAAGGTTTCAAAATCGTACACCTGGGGGTGGAGCACACTGGTGAGCCACAGCACGCCCAAAATGCCCGAGGGGATGGGAGAGTCCCACTCCTCCAGATTCTGGGGCATGGCGTACACCGCACCGTTCTTCACAGCCGTAATCTGGGCAAGATTTTCGTCATTGAGCACATCCTGGGCGGTGTACTCCGCACCGGCGGGGATGACAATGACCTCCGGGTCAGCCGCCAGAATGGACTCGTAGGAAACCTCCGTCCAGTAGTCTCCGGGCAGCTGAGCCATTACATTCTCACCCCCTGCCAGAGTCACCAGGTCAGACTGGTACATCAGTCCCGGGGCGGCAGAGAGGTAGGAAGAGTTGCTGGCCATATACACCCGGGGCTTTTCCTCCCCTGCCGTCAGGTCAGAAACCTTGGTCAGCTGCTCCTCATAGTAGGCGAGCAATGCCTCTGCCCGCTCAGAAACGCCGCAGGCGGTGGCGATAAGGGTAAGCATCTCCTCAAGCAGCTCCTGGGACTCGGGATTTACCACCAGTACGGTAATACCCAACTCCTCCAGGGTAGCTGCGTAGTCCTGCAGCTTCACCGGCATCAGCACCAGATCCGGCTCCAGAGCCACAACCGCTTCCACATTCAGCTCTTTCAAAGTACCCACCTGGGGCTTTTCCAGCAGCTCCGGGGCGCAGAGGCTGTAAATGGGACGGGTCTCCGCCTTCTTCTCCAGGCCGACCACCCGGTCTCCCAGGCCCAGAACCAGGGTGCCATAGGTGGTGATATAGTAGCAGCTTACCAGGGTCTGGGCAGGCGCATCCAGGGTCACCTGCCGGCCGGCCTGGTCGGTCAGGCTAATGGTCTGGTTTTCCGTGGCAGCCTCCGTGGCCTCGGAGGTTGCCTGGGTGGAAGGCTTTGTAGCCTCCGTGGTGGTTTGGGTTTCTCCGCCGGCGCAGCCGGTCAGGCTGAACAACAGGGCCAGGGCCAGAAGAAAGGCCAGGGCAGAACGAAATCTCTTCATGTTTTTCTCCTCAATTCTTTTTTTGATATTGTGCGATAAGCTCCGGCGGCAGGGCTTCCAGCGCCTCCAGCCGGTCTATGTCCCACAGTTCCCAGCCGGAAGCTGCTGTGACCTTGGTGCAAGGGTATTTTTTCAGCAGAACGCCCCCTCCCCTGTCCCCTTCCAGAGCCATCAGCTCCGGAGCCAGGGCGGCAGAAAAGGCAGCCGGGTTTCCCGGGGTATCCTGCCAATAGACTCGGGCGGTAGGCCCGGGGGCGGACAGAAGCCGCCGGATGGTAGCCGCCTGGAGGAAAGGCTGGTCCGCCGCTGCGAATACCAGGGTATCCTCCGGGGACAGATCCTTGATACTTTCCAGTCCCGCTCGGATGGTATGAGACAGTCCCAGATGGCTCAAAGGGCTGTCCACCGCCATAATATCATGGGCTTTCGCCCAATTGCGGATGGCTTCATACTGGGACACCACCCGAAGGGTACAGTCCGGCAGATCTATGGCAGCTTCCCGGAGAGCTTCCAGCCCCCAGGAAAACAGCGGCTTTCCCCAAAGGGGGTATAGCAGCTTGTTGCTGCCGAAGCGGCTGGCCTTTCCGGAGGCCAGGAATAAAATATGCTTAGCCATGATCCATGGACATGAGAATCTTCTCAGGGGTGATGGGCAGTTCCCGGTGCCACACCCCTGTAGCCCGGTAAATGGCATGGGCAATGGCAGGGGCGGGGGTATTGATAACCACCTCACCGATGGACTTGGCGCCGAAGGGGCCGGTGGGCTCGTGGCTGCAGGCAAAGTCCACCTGGAGCTTGCCCACATCCAGCCGGGAGGGAATCTTATACTGCATAAAGGAGTCCTCCATCACCCGGCCTTTTGCGGTATAGGTGACATTCTCCGTCAGGGTCATGCCGATGCCCTGGGCGATGCCGCCCTCCGCCTGAATCCGCACCAGATTGGGATTCAAGGGAGTGCCGCAGTCCACCACAGCGGAATAATTCAGAAGCTCCACATGGCCGGTCTGGGTGTCCACCTCCACTTCAGCCATGCCCGCCATAAAGGGCGGAGGCGATACCGGGGAGGAGTGGCTCACCGTCACCTGCACCGGGATGTTGTTGCCCGCCATGGACCGGGTGGCAATATCCATGAGACTTACAGATGCGGAGCCGTCGGCACGGCTTACCCCCTTGCCGGAGAACACAGTCTCCTCCGGAGCACAGCCCAGCATATTGGCCCCAATCCGGCGCATATTCTCCCGCAGCTCCAGGCAGGCCTTTTCCACCGCCTTACCGGTGACATAGGCCGTAGAGGAGGCATAGGAGCCGGAGTCATAGGGAGAGGCGTCGGTGTCTGCACCGAATACCGCAATATCATCCAAATCGCAGTCCAGGCACTCGGCGGCAATCTGGGCCAGGGTAGTATCACAGCCAGTACCCATGTCCGCTGCGCCAATCATCAGATTGTAGATGCCCTCGTCTCCCAGCTTGATGGTGGCAGAGCCCACATCCAATCCGGAGATGCCGGAGCCCTGCATACTCAGGCCTACGCCGGCAGCCCGGATTTTTCCGTTCCCCATATCCCGCACCGGGTATTTTTCTTTCCAGTTGAAACTTTCCGCACATTTTTCGATGCACCGGTCCAAGGCGCAGGCATTGGCGGTTTCGTGGTAGTAGGCAGGCATGACCATTCCTTCCCGGACGATATTCTTCTCCCGGAGGGCAAGAGGATCCATATGGAGCTTCTCTGCCAGCTCATTGACGGCGCTTTCCACCGCAAACAGGCCCTGGGTAGCACCGTAGCCCCGGTAGGCACCGGCGGACTGGCGGTTGGTATACACCACATCATAGGTAAAGCGGAAAGCCTCCAGGTTGGCGGTATACACAGGAATGGACTTGTGTCCGGACAGGCCCACGGTGGTGGGGCCATGCTCGCCGTAAGCGCCGGTATTGGAAAGGGTATACAAGTCAATGCCCCGGATAATGCCCTCCTGGGTAGCTCCCAGGCGAACGTGCACCTCCATCTCATGCCGGGGGGAGGCGGCAATCTGGCACTCCTTCCGGGAGTAGATCATCCGGGCCGGGCGGCGGGTTTTCCAGGTCACAAAGGCCGGGTACACCTCCGCCACCACCGTCTGCTTGGCACCGAAGCCGCCGCCGATTCTGGGCTTTTCTACATGAACCATGGACTTCGGGATATCCAAAGCGTTGGCAATGATCCGGCGGCAGTGGAACACGATCTGGGTGGAGCTGATGACATGAAGCCGGCCGTACCGGTCGATTTCCGTATAGGTGCGGAAGGTCTCCATCATGGCCTGCTGGCAGGCCTTCACATGATAGGTATGGTCAATCACCACCGGGCAGCTGTCCAGTACCTCGTCAATGTCCCCTTCCCCCTCCTGACCGGAGGCGCAGAGGTTCCGGCGGTTGTCTGCCCCCACAGGGCAGAGGGAGCGCCAGTTGTCCTCGGGATGAACCAATATGGGATTGTCCTTGGCGGTGTGGAAGTCCAGCACCGGTTCCAGCACCTCATAGTCCACCCGGATAAGCTTCATAGCCTTGTCCACAGCCTTTTCCGTTTCTCCTGCCACGATAGCTACCGCATCCCCCACAAACCGCAGGTGCTGATCCAGCAGCAGCCGGTCATAGGGAGAGGGCTCGGGATAGGTTTGTCCTGCCATGGTAAACCGCTTTTGAGGTACATCCCGGTAGGTATAGACCGCCACCATCCCGGGAACCTTCATGGCGTTTTCCGTGCGGATTTCCCGGATTTTCGCATTGGCATGGGGGCTTCGCAGCACCTTTACCACCAGAGCATCCCGGGGCGTCACATCCTCCACAAAGAGGGGCTTCCCCAGAAGCAGCTGCATGGCGTCCTTTTTTCGTACAGGTTTACCCACGCTTTTCAGCTCAGCCATTGGTCTTGCCCTCCTTCCAGTCAAGGTAATTGCGGATTCCCCGAAGCTGTCCCTCATAGCCGGAGCAGCGGCACAGGTTTCCTGCAAGGAAGGCCCGAATCTCCTCGTCCGTAGGGTGGGGATTCTCCCGAAGAAGGGCGATGGTATTCATCACAAAGCCGGGGTTGCAGAAGCCGCACTGCTCTGCACCCTGGTCAGCAATAAAGCCTACGAACTCCTCTGCCTCCTGCTGCAGGCCCTCCAGGGTCTGCACCTGGTGACCGGCGGCCCGGGCAGCCAGCACAGAACAGGACAGCACCGGCACTCCATCCAGCAGCACGGTGCAAAGGCCGCAGTTGGCGGTTTCACAGCCCCGCTTCACAGACAGGCATCCCTGCTCCCGGAGAAAGTCCAGCAGAAGCTTGTCCGCATCCACAGAGGCGGTAACGGGTTTCCCGTTGAGTGTCAATTTGATTTCCATGGTTTACTCCTCCTCCAAAGCCAACAGGCTCCGGCGCACCAGGGTCTCCGCCAGCCGCCGACGATAGGCTTCGCTTCCCCGCATGTTGGAGCCGAACGCTGCCTGCTCCGATACCCACCGGGCAAAGGTCTCCGCTTTTTCTTCCGTCAAATTTCCCTGAAGAATATGGGTCTCGTCCTCATAGCACCGGGCGGCACCGGGTCTTGCCCCCAGGCAGCACCGGTAGACTCCGTCCTTCTTCATCACGCAGCAGGCCAGCACCGGAAAGTCCGTGGCAGAATTTCTCTGGCTCTGGTAAGAGGCCTGCACCGGCTGGGAGGAAACAATCACCTCCAGAAGCAAATCACGCCGGCTTCTGGGAATCTGAACAAACTGGGAAAGGGGCATCCGTCCTGCGCCATAAAGAACCACCTGGGCATCCCAGGCCAAAAACAGGGTCAGCACATCGGAAAAGCCAAACCGGCCGTAAAGGCTTCCCCCTACTGTGGCGCAGTTGCGAAACTGCACACCCACAATGGGCTTGACTGCCTCGGCAGCTGCTCCTTGGGTCAATTCGTTGAGAATGGGGCTGGTCTCCAAAGTGCGCAGGGAGGTCATGGCACCGATATGCACCCCATCTTCCTCCTGCCGGATATAGCTAAGTCCCAAATCCTGCAGGTCAATGGCGGTATCCACCCGGCGGTTCTGCATTTTCAGCCACAGCATACCGCCCAGGATTACGTTGGAGCGTTTCTGGACCAAATCATAGGCCTCCTGGGGAGTCTTAGGTCGAAGATAGTTTTTGATGGTAAGCATATCCGTTCCCTTTCTGTTGTCATGGCTTTTTCGGGGATTTCCCGAAAAAGCCCATATTTTTTATCATAATACAATCTTATAAAGAATATGTCAAGAACGGCGAGAATCTCCCTCTCCCCAGTTCATCCGCCTTTCTCTCACGCCCCTGAAAACACCCCCGGGCACCAGCTCAAGTCTGCGTAGCCCGGGGGTATATTTCTGAATCAATCCAAATCTTTTCTTCGTTCTTTGAAATCTCTGTCAATTTCCTGTTTCCACTGGTCACTCAGGGGGGCGCTGCTGCGGACGGAAGAAATAGCGGCGCTGAGGACTTCATAATTCAGGCGGGTGCCCTGGCTGTCTGCGTGGTAATTGACCGCCCGATCCTCCCCAATACCAAACCGTCTTGCAGTCTCCACCGCATCGATGTTGGCTCCCAGGAACAAAAACTCCCAGCCGTATTTCTCCTTCTGCCGCTCAATCATCTGCCGCACCTTTTGGGCGGAATATCGGCAGCTGGCGTTTTCCATACCGTCGGTGGTAATCACAAACAGGGTATGCTCCGGCACATCCTCCGATCTTGCATATTTATGAACATTGCCTATGTGGTGGATGGCCCCTCCGATGGCATCCAAAAGAGCGGTGCAGCCTCCAACCGTGTAGTCTCGGTCTGTAAGGGGAGCTACTTTTTCCACCGGAATTCGGTCATGGAGCACCTGACAGGTATTATCGAACAGGACGGTGGAAATGAGCGCCTCGCCGGGGCCCTGCTTCTGCTTTTTCAGCATGGCGTTAAAGCCCCCAATGGTATCCGCTTCCAGTCCGCTCATGGAGCCGCTGCGGTCCAGGATAAAGACAACTTCCGTTAAATGCTTTTTCATTTGAAATACCTCCGTATCCATTGTTGGTTGATTTACAACAATAGAATACAGCTTTTTTCTTCCATTATGGTCGCATGGAAGGCGACAATTCCTGCTGCGAGAAATGGACAATATGGATATGGGGGTATTTCCGGGTATAGTATTGCAGCTGACCTTGGGTAAAATCAGGGGCAAAGAAGAACTCGTATTTTTCCTGCGATGTTTGGTTGGCTTCCAGTCGTTTCAAATCAGCATGCAGCTTTCCATTGCTGCGGTAACTGGTAGCTGCAAAGCACTCTGCAACGATACTGCTATCCGCTGCCTCCAAATCATATCCGGCCACATTTCCCCAATTTACCAGAAAGGTTTTTCCCGGATGTCTTTGGATCAAATATTCCGCCCCGCACAGGGACACCAGGTATGTTTGGCACTGGTTCACCGCTTCCAGCAAATTCTCCGGTGTGCCCGAAATAGGCTCTTTGGCAAGTTTATCATATTTCAGCTTCTGAAAGAACGCAAACGGCGCTTCGCTCTTCAGACTTTCCCGCAAAGCATTCATCGTCTCAGATAAGTTCGCTTCTATCCTCTGACGATACGCTTCTATCTGCGAAAGACTGTGTAAAATCACAGGCTGTGCCATCTCATTCCTCCTTGTTATGCACCCAGCAGGCTTTGGTCGAAGGCAAAAAGGGCCTCGTTGATTTCGAAAACGTTGTAATTGCCCCTCTCGATGAAATACTCCACAATGATGTCAAACTTGCTGGCATGGGACAGGGCGAAGCCGGCCTTCATCAGCATATCCTTTGTCTCCTCCAGGGACAGCTCCAGGGCAATAGCAAAGGCCAGAACCGTGGGTTTGGAGGGCTTATACAGCCTGTCGCTGCGGATTTTGGAAAAGAGCTTCCGGTCAATGTTGGCCTTTTTATAGCACTGGGCATCGGTCATGCCGGACTCGTCGATTTTTCGCAGGAGCATTTCCGAGAAGCTCTCGTCCAGCTGTTCCACCATCTCCTCCAGGGATTTTCCCGGCATGGAGGCCGCCATAGGCAGAAACGGTCTGGAGGCCTCATAGAAAACATTGGACGAAACCCGGCGGTTGGGAGGATCGGAATGGGTGTCCACGTAGTGGTCGTCGATATATTCCTCGATGTTGGCAAAGAGCTTGCCGCTGATGCGGTAGGCGCTTTTATCAAAGACCACCAGGTAGACGGTCATGTCATTTTCCAGCAGGAAACGGCTGATGGTATCCATGGCAACACCCAACGCCTGGTCCTTGGGATAGCCGTATATCCCCGAAGATATGAGGGGAAAGGCCACCGTTTCGCACCCGGCTTCCTTCGCCAGAGACAAGGCCCTTTGGTAGCAGGAGATGAGCAAGTTCTCCTCATGTTGGCAGCCTCCCTGCCAGCGGGGACCTACTGCATGGATGACGTATTTACAGGGAAGCCCGTATCCCAATGTCAGCTTTGCACTGCCGGTGGGACAGCCTCCCAGGGCCTTACAGGCCTCCAGCAGTTCCGGCCCTGCCGCCCGGTGGATACAGCCGTCCACACCGCCGCCTCCCAGCAAGGAGGGATTTGCCGCATTTACAATGGCATCCACTTTCATTTTGGTAATGTCATTTCTCACAATCTGAATGGGCATACAATCACCTGCTTCCTATATTCATAGCTGTATTATACAGTATCCTGCCGGATTTGCCAATATAACCTGAAAATTCCGGAAAGGAAAAGCACCGGCTTTTCAGTCGGTGCTTTGGGGGCAGGATTAAGTTTTCTTTCCGGTTACCTGGTACATCCGGTCATCGGAGATGGACTTGGTTACCTTCAGGTATTGGGCAAAGATTTGCGTCAGTTCCTCAGCAGACATTAGGCCCCGGCTGACGGCGCTGGCGGCACCTTCGTGGTGGTGGTCAATAGCCTCCCGGCTCATGCCGTGGGCTACCGTGAGGGTTCCCCCGGGAGCCAGAAGCCCCGCCAGAGTTTCAATCAGGTGCTGAGGGTCAGGGAAATGGGGAAAGGCGTTATAGACCATGATACAGTCAAACTTCCGGTCAAAGGCCGTGTTCTCCACATCTCCGCACAGAACTCGGATGGGGGCATCCGGGTATTTGCCGGCGGCAATCTTTGCCATCTCCGGGGAGATGTCGATGGCGGTGACAGATGACACCTGCCGTTTCAGATAGTCAGGAAACAGCACACCGGTGCCGCAGGCCACGTCCAGAACGGACTTCCCTTCCCCCACCTCTGCCCCGTCCAGAATGCGGTTGATGATTTCATCGGAGCGAATCATGTCCCCATCCCACTGATGCGCCATATGGTCAAAGAAGGCAATAATCTCCTGTTTGTTCATAGGAAGCCTTTCTTAATAGCGGCTGGGCAGCAGCTTGGCTCTGGTGAGCATGGTCACAAGCAGCGGCAGAAGCACCAGCTGGATGCAGATGCCGGGGATACCCTGCACCAGAGAGGTGGTTACCCAGGCAAAGGGAGAGATACCGGGGGTAAGGATATAAGCCTTTACCAGTCCGGAAATCACCCGGCCCAGCACCATAGCCGTTACCATGCTGATGTAAAGGTCAACCACCGGAATTTTGGTGCGGACAAACCGGAGCATCAGGCCGGACACACAGCCGTACACGGCGCACTCCACCGCCATGGAGGGGAGAATTGCAGCGGGGGGCATACCGGTGAGCAGGCTGGAAATCACAGGCCCCAGTACGCCGCACACCAGTCCGTAGGGCCAGGAGCACATCATGCCGCACAGCAGCACAGGGATGTGCATGGGCAGAAAAATATTGCCGCCGTTGGGGAAGGAATGAAACAGCATAGGCAGCACCACACACAGGGCGGCGCACACAGCTGTAAGCACCAATTTCTTGACATGGGATAGGGTTTTCATGGAAATTACCTCCTGTTTCTTTTGCGTGGCCTATTATAATCCTTCACAGAAGAATTGGGAAGCCCCCCAGGGGGTTAAAAATGCAGAAAAATGCCGGCGCTCGTTTCTGAGCGCCGGCATTGATGTCATTACAGCAAGGTCAGAAGTTCCTTCGTATATTCTTTGGCTGTTGCGCCGGTTTTCTCTCCGGTTACCTTCACCGGGCAGGCTTCCATGGCCTTTTCCAGCCGGGCGGCTGCTTCTCCCCGGCAGATATGCCGCAGCAGCAGGCACAAGGCCTTGAGAATGCTCTCCGGGCTGGCGTAGTCTCCCAGCCCTTCTGCAATCATTCTGGGTGCGGAGCCGTGGATGGCCTCGAACATGGCGTAGCGGTCGCCCATGTTGGCGCTGCCGGCCGTGCCAACGCCACCCTGAATCTGGGCGGCTTCATCGGTGATAATGTCGCCATACAGGTTGGGCAGCACAAAGACCTGGAACTGGCTGCGAATGGCGGGGTTCACCAGATTGGCGGTCATAATGTCAATATACCAGTCGTCCGCCTGAATCTCAGGGTAATCCTCGGCCACCTGGTGACAGATGGCGGTAAACTTACCGTCGGTTTTCTTCATAATATTGGCCTTGGTCACAATGGATACACGGTTTTTGCCGTTGTTCTTTGCATATTCAAAGGCAGCCCGGGCAATCCGCCGGGTTCCGGCATCGGTGGTGACCTTAAAGTCCATGGCAAGGCCGGGCAGCTCCACGCCCCGGCTGCCCAGGACGTACTCCCCTTCCGTGTTCTCCCGGTAGAAAATCCAGTCGATTCCCTCCTCCGGGATGGACACCGGGCGGACATTGGCATACAAGTCCAGCTCCCGGCGAAGGGTAACATTGGCGCTTTCCATGGTGCCGCCCATGGGGGTGGTGGTGGGGCCCTTCAGCAGTACGTCACAGGACTTGATCTCCTCCAGCACCTGCCGGGGGACAGACTCTCCCAGGGCCAGGCGGTTTTCGATGGTGAGGCCTTCAATCTTCTTGCACACCACGCTTCCCTGGGCAATCTCCTTTTCCAGGAGCTTATGAAGCACCTGGGTAGCCTGCTCCATGATAATGGGGCCAATGCCGTCTCCGTCAATCAGGCCGATGGTGACCACGGGCTTGGTGGTAAAATCGGTCTTTTCCTGATTCATGTGGGAAATTCGCTCCATCTGCTCCTGCAAAAGCTGGGAAAATTTCTGGCAAGCCAATTCCATTTCCGTCATACAAGTCCCTCCCTGGTGGCGTTCAGCAGACCGCCGGCCATCAAAATCTTCTGCTGTCTGGAAGAGAGCTGGCAGGCAACCGGGAAGGTTCTTCCGGTGGCCTCATCCACCACAGTCATCTCTCCTGTTTCCATACCCTTGGCAATTCCCGTAAGCTTCAGCTTTGCTCCCTGGGAAAGGGCGTCATAGTCATCCGGGTTTACGAAGGTCACCGGCAGGATTCCGGCGTTAATCAGGTTTGCTACGTGGATTCTGGCGAAGCTCTTGGCCATGACGCACCGGATGCCCAGGTACATGGGCACCAGGGCGGCGTGCTCCCGGGAGGAGCCCTGTCCGTAGTTGCTGCCGCCTACCACAATGCCCTCACCGGCGGCCTTGGCCCGGGCGGGGAATTGGGGATCGCATACCTCAAAGCAGAACTCCGACAGCTTGGGGATGTTGGAGCGGTAGGGCAGAATCTTGGCACCGGCAGGCATAATGTGGTCGGTGGTGATGTTGTCCCCCACCTTCAGCACCACCTCGGCCTCCAGGGTGTCCGCAAAGGGCTTGCTCTTGGGGAATTCCTTGATGTTGGGTCCCCGGAGCACCTGGGCCTTCTCCGCCTCCTGGGGGGGCAAGGGTTGAATCACAGCAGAATCATCAATATGGAAATGCTCCGGCAGAGTCACAGGGGCCATGGAAGGCAGCGTAGTGGGATCGGTAATGAAGCCTGTCAAAGCGGATGCGGCAGCGGTTTCCGGAGAGACCAGGTACACCTGGGCGTCCTTGGTACCGCTGCGGCCCAGGAAGTTCCGGTTGAAGGTACGCAGGCTTACGCCGCCGGAGTTGGGCGAGAAGCCCATGCCGATACAGGGGCCGCAGGCACACTCCAACACCCGGGCGCCACTGGCAAGGATGTCAGCCAGGGCCCCGCAGTCTGCCAGCATGGTCAGCACCTGCCGGGAACCGGGAGAGATGGAAAGGCTCACATTGGGAGCCACCGTCTTGCCCTTGAGAATGGCCGCCACCTTCAGCATATCCGTAAAGGAGGAGTTGGTACAAGAACCGATACACACCTGATCCACCGCCACATCCCGGAGGCTCTCCACCGTAACCACATTGTCCGGGCTGTGGGGACAGGCAATCATGGGCTTGAGGGACGAAAGGTCAATGTCAATCACCCGGTCATACTTTGCATCCGGGTCGCTGGCCAGGGGTACGTAGTCTTCCTCTCTTCCCTGGGCTGCCAGGAATTTCCGGGTCTGCTCGTCGGAGGGGAAAATGGAGGTAGTTGCCCCCAGCTCTGCACCCATGTTGGTGATGGTAGCCCGCTCCGGGACGGAAAGGGTCATGGCACCGGGGCCGCCCCACTCCACAATGACGCCCACGCCGCCCTTTACGGACAGAATCCGCAACAGCTCCAGACTCACGTCCTTGGCGCTGACCCAGGGCCGGAGGGCACCGGTCAGGTTTACCTTGTAAAGCCTGGGCATGGTGATATAGTAGGCACCGCCGCCCATGGCCACTGCCACATCCATGCCGCCGGCACCAAAGGCCAGCATGCCCAGGCCGCCGCCGGTGGGGGTGTGGCTGTCGGAGCCGATGAGGGTCTTGCCCGGCTTGCCAAACCGCTCCAGGTGCACCTGATGGCAGATACCATTGCCGGGACGGGAGAACCGGACGCCGTGCTTGGCTGCCACCGTTTGCAGATACCGGTGGTCATCCGCATTTTCAAAGCCGCATTGCAAGGTGTTGTGGTCCACATAGGCCACGCTCAGCTCAGTTTTTACCTGGGAAATCCCCATGGTTTCAAATTCCAGATAGGCCATGGTGCCGGTGGCATCCTGGGTCAGGGTCTGGTCAATCCGCAGGGCGATTTCCTTGCCGGTTTCCATAACGCCGTCTACCAGGTGGGCCTGGATGATTTTTTGTGCAATGGTCATTGCCATATTACTTTAACCTCCCAATCATGTTTTCTTTGGCATTTTTGATATGGCGGCAGGTAACCTCCTCCGCCAAATGGGCGTCCCCGGCGGCAATGGCCTGGAAGATGGCCCGGTGTTCCTCTACAGAATGTTCCATCCGGTCCGGGTCTCCAATGGAAATCCGGCGGTAACGCTGGGTTTTTTTATGGAGCACCCGCAGGGTATCCCGCAGGACGGTTCTGCCGCACAGGTCGTAGATGGCATCGTGGAAGCTGTCATCCATCTTTTGCAGCTGCTCTGCATCCCGCTTGCTATAATAGAAATCCTGAAGGGCATTGATTCTGGAAAGCTCCGCCATCCCCTCCGGGGTCATATGCTCCACGGCACAGGCCGCCGCAAAGCCCTCCAGCCGCTGGCGGATATCCATAATATCCACCAGATCCTCCTGGGTAATGCCCAGTACCACGGAGCCCTTTCCCGAGTCCCGGATGAGATTCTCCTGCTCCAGCCGCCGCAGCGCCTCCCGGATAGGGGTGCGGCTCACCCCCAGCTGCTCCACCAGCTTCAACTCTGTCAGCAGCTCTCCTCTGGGGTATTTTCCCGTGATAATGTCATCCTCCAGCCGTTCAAACACCTGATCGGCCAGGGAAACCGTCTTGAATTCTCCCATTTTTCTTCTCCTCAAGCGAAGCGTCCCGGCGCAAGCTGGGCAATCTTCTGCTCCATCTCTTTTTCGCTGATTACCGTCTGCCGCTCTCCTTCATAGACACTGTCCACCCATTCCTTCAGGGCCGCCACCAGGGGGTCAGACTTTCCAATCTGGTTTTCCCCTTTCAGGCGGTAATTCTGGTTAATCCAGTAGGCAATGCCGGCGGAGCCGGAGGTCTTGCTGATTTCCACCGTGGCAGGGCGGTTCAAAAGCTTTTCCGTGTCGAAGATGGTGTAGATTTCTGCGTCCTTCATCAGGCCGTCGGCATGAATTCCCGCCCGGGTGGCATTGAAGCTCTTACCCACAAAGGGGGTCATGGGGGGAATTTCATAGCCGATTTCATGGGTGAAGTAATCTGCAATCTCCGTAATCACCTGGGTGTCCATCCCGTCCAGGGAGCCCCGGAGGGCTGCGTACTCAAACACCATGGCTTCCAGAGGGATGTTGCCGGTACGCTCTCCGATACCCAGGAGGGAGCAGTTTACACCGCAGGCGCCGTACAGCCAGGCGGTGGAGGCATTGGTGACGGCTTTGCAGAAGTCGTTATGGCCGTGCCATTCCAGACATTCGCTGGGTACGTCTGCATAGTGCTGTAAGCCGTAAATGATGCCTGCAACGCTGCGGGGCATGGCGGCTTCCGTGTAGGGCACCCCATAGCCCATGGTATCACAGGCCCGGATTTTCACCGGGATACCTGCCTGTCGGGACAGCTTTTGCAGCTCGTTTACAAAGGGTACCACGAACCCATAGAAGTCTGCCCGGGTGATATCCTCCAGGTGGCACCGGGGGATGACTCCGGCCTCGAAGGCATCGGACACGGTGGCAAGATAATACTCCATGGCCTGCCGCCGGGTCATTTTCATCTTCTTGAAAATGTGATAATCGCTGCAGCTGACCAGAATGCCCGTTTCCTTCAGGCCCAAATCCCGAACCAGCTTGAAATCCTCCTTGCTGGCCCGAATCCAGCTGGTAATCTCCGGGAATTTCAGGTTCAGCTCCAGGCACTTTTCCAGAGCCAGCCGGTCCTTTTTGCTGTAAATGAAAAATTCCGTCTGGCGAATGATACCGTAAGGTCCCCCCAGCTTGGAAAGCAGCCGGTAGATGTTTACAATCTGCTCCACGGAGTAGGGCTCCACGGATTGCTGCCCATCCCGCAGGGAGGTATCGGTAATCCAGATTTCCTCCGGCATATTCATGGGCACCCGGCGGTGGTTGAAGGGAATCTTGGGAACGGAGCCGTAGGCATAAATATCTCGCTGCAGGTTGGGCTCCTCCACATCCTGCAGAGAATACTTATAGGAACGCTGCTCCAGAAGGTTGGTCTTGTTGGAAATCTCCAGCATACAGAAATCCCCCTATACTTGTATTCTTGTATACAATTATACCACCAACTTTTTTCTTGTCAAGCAAAAAAGGACCGGCGAACCGGTCCTTTGAGAAATTTCAGTTGTCTTGCCTGGTGTAGACGCAATATCCATGCTTGTAGGTCTGCAGCACCTGGATTTCCCGGAGCTGCTGAATGGGTGTCGCCAGGGGGTCCTGGCTCAGAATCACCAGGTCGGCGGTCATGCCTTCTGCGATTTTCCCCTTCCGGTCCTCCTGGAAGTACTGATATGCCCCGTTTTTGGTGACACACTCCAGAGCCTGCTCCACAGAAATACGCTCCTCTTCTCCCAGCAGCACCCCGGATTCTGTCCGCCGTGCCACGGCACACCAAACGGTTTCCAACATATCCGGGGGAATTACCGGGGAATCCTGGTGGAAAGTTACCGGGATACCGGCCTGCAAAGCGCTGGCAGCAGGGCTGATGCTCTCTGCCCGTTCCATCCCCAGATTGCGGATATGCACATCTCCCCAGTGGTACACATGGGCCACAAAGAAGGACACCACCGCTCCCAGTCTGGCAGCCTGCTCCATCTGGTCTTTGCCCATAAGCTGTCCGTGGATAATCACCGGGCGCAAAGCCGCCAGGTTCGGCTGCTGCCGCTGGACGCTCTCCAGGCAGCGCAAAAACTGCTCCACCGCAGCGTCTCCATTGCAGTGAGCCAGCAGCTGGGTATTGCTCCGGGCTGCCAGAAGGAAGGCCTCCTCCACCTGCTCATCGGTCATAGTGCCATAGCCCCGGTACTCCGCTTCCCCGGCATAGGGTTGGCGCAGCCAGGCAGTTCTCCCCTGGGGGGAGCCATCCAGAAAGATTTTCATGCCGCCTACCCGCACCGGACAGTTCTCCCCCTGGGCTTCCACCATGGCCCGGGCCGCCGCATAGGCCTCCGGGGCGCAGTACAAAACCACTTCCAGCTGCAAAAGGTTTCGCTCCAGCAGCTGCTGGTACACCGGCAGCATTTCCTTTACCACCATGCCGTCCTGCACCGTGGTGATTCCCATAGAGGCATATAGCTGCTGGGCTTTTTGGAAACCCTGAAGCAGAGCCTCCCCACCGGGCATGGGGGCTCTTTTGATGGCGGAGATAAAGGCATTTTCCTCCAGGTAGCCTGTAAGCTTCCCGTCCTCCCTGCCGATTATTCCTCCCTCCGGGTCAGGGGTTTCCGGGGTGATTTCCAGCAAGTCCAAAGCCTTCCCGTTCATCAGGCCCATATGTCCCGACTTATGGTGAATAATCAGGGGGTTCTCCGGTGCAAAGCTGTTCAGCTGCTCCAAAGTAGGATGCTGGTACTGGGGAAGCAGATTATGGTCATAGTCCCGGGCAATCACCCATTCCCCGGGCTGCACCTTCTCCCGGGAAATATAGTCCCGGATTCTCTGGCCCATCTCCTCCGGGCTCCTGGCACCGTTTAAGGAGACCTGCAGCATGGAGGTGGCAACCTGGAAGAAATGGCTGTGGGCATCCACAAATCCCGGAAGCATCACCGCTCCCTGCAAGTCAACATACGTGCAGTCCTTCTCCCCCAGAGGCAGCGGGGACTGGGGAGAAATCCAGGTGATTTTCCCATCCTCCACCAAAACGCCCCCGGCATACATGGGGTCAGACATGGTGAGGATTTTCCCCCCATAAAACAATGTTTTCATGGCAACGCCCCGCCTTTCCGATGATAAAAATGCTGATTTTATATTCTGTGTGGATTTTACCCTATTTATACAGATATTTTACCATATTTTTCCAAAAATACAACCATTTACAAAATTTCACATTTTCCTCCAGGACTTGACATTTCATATTCGGTATCGCATAATAAAGTGGTAATATTATCGCATCAATATAAAGGAAGTGTACGCATTGGAACAACAGCATAATTCTCTTGTGGAGGATCCCATTGCCAAAGCGCTGATTCGCTTTGCTCTGCCGGTCTTCTGGGGAAATGTATTTCAGCAGCTCTACAACACCGTCGACTCTTTGATTGTGGGACAGTTTCTTGGAGACAAGGCTCTGGCCGCCGTCAGCTCCTCCGGTAATCTCATTTTCCTGTTTGTAGGCTTTTTCAACGGCTTGGCCATGGGTGCCGGTGTCATCATCGCCAGGTACTACGGAGCCAAGAACTACAAGGAAATGGATTTGGCCATTCATACAGACATCGCCTTCGGCCTGATTTGCGGCAGCTTGCTGACCGTGCTGGGCATTATCTTTACCCCAACCATTCTTGGGTGGATGGGGACACCGGCAGATGTGATTCAAAATTCCATAGAATACTTCCGGTTTTACTTCTGCGGTGCAATTTTCACCGTCATGTATAATATTTTTGTGGGTATTTTCCACGCTATGGGAGACAGCCGCCATCCCCTTTACTATCTGATTTTCTCTTCCATCGTGAATGTGGTGCTGGATCTGCTTTTTGTGGGTGTACTGCACATGGGCGTGGGCTCCGCAGCTCTCGCCACCACCGTTTCCCAGGGAATCAGCGCCCTGCTTTGCTGCATCCGTTTGCTCCGTCTGAAGGGGCCCGGTCAGCTGGTGCCCCGGCGGATTCGGATTCACTGGAACAGCCTGGTGAACATCATCCGCTTTGGCCTGCCCTCCGGTGTTCAGAATTCCGTGATTGGTCTTGCCAATGTGGTGGTGCAATCCAACATCAATTCCTTCGGCTCCGCTGCCATGGCAGGCTGCGGCTCCTACTCCAAAATTGAGGGCTTTGCCTTCCTGCCCATTACCTGCTTCAGCCAGGCCCTGGCTACCTTCGTGGGTCAGAACCTGGGCGCAAAGAAGTATGACCGGGTGAAAAAGGGCGCTATTTTCTCCATTATCTGCTCCGTGGTGATGGCTGAGTGTATCGGCGGGCTGTTTTATCTTTTTGCCCCCCAGCTCATCGGGTTGTTTGACGACAGCCCGGAGGTCATTCACTACGGCGTGCTTCACAGCCGCACCATTTGCCTGTTCTTCTTCCTGCTTTCCTTCTCCCACTGTGCCGCCGGTATTCTCCGGGGCGCAGGCAAATCCGCTGTACCCATGTATACCATGCTCCTGTGCTGGTGTGTGCTGCGGGTTTCCTACATTACCGTCGCCATTCCCTTTGCCAATCAGCTGCAAACCGTTTCCTGGGCCTATCCCATCACCTGGAGCTGCAGCAGCGTTATTTTCCTGATTTATCTGCTGAAAGCAGACTGGATTCATACCTTTGAACGGATAGAGCAGCGGGCAATGGCGAAGCACTGACAACCCTTCCAACTTTTCAAAGGAGGCTGCCAACCATGATGGATTTTCGCTATTTGCTGGAGCATTTTTTCACCCACAAGGACTTTCTGGCTCCACCCCACCAGATCCCCGGCACCCTGTTTACGCCTCTGCATCTGATTTTTGCTGCCATTCTTCTGGCTGTCGTGATTGGAACAGCCATCTATGTTGGCAAACATCAGGTACTGGTTCGGCCGGTATTCATCGGGCTTTGGATTACCCTGGTGGTTCTGGAAGTTGCCATTGTCACCTGGGAGAGCCTCAGCGCACGGCATCCGGGCTTTGATTTGCAGCGCAGCCTTTCCCTATATCCTTGCAGCATTTATCTGTACGCCATGCCTCTTGCCATCTGGGGCAAAGGGGTATGGAAGAAAATCGGCTGCGGATATGTATGCACCCTGGGGCTGCTGGGAGGCGCTGTAAACTTCTTTTATCCCGCCATCCGGCTCTCTGCCTATTCCTGCATCTCCTTTGTGGGCTTTCACACCTTCTTCTACCATGCCGCCCTGCTCTTTACCTGCCTGGTGATGCTGATTTCCGGCTACCATCGCTATACCAAGGTGACAAAATGGTGGGAGCTGCTGCTTCCCTGCGTGTTAAGCCTGATTGTATCCGTCCCGGCGAACATCGTCAACTACTCCCCCATCGGTGCCGACTATATGTTCTTCCGGGGCAAATTCCCCTTACTTGCCCTTCTGTTCCCCGGCGTAAAGCCCATTCTCTTTACGTTGGTGCTTTACGGGCTATACATTGTCATTCCGGCCCTGTTTTATCTTCCCTCTTATCTGCGGAACAAACGGCTGGTCCCGGCATAAAAATGAGGCTTCGGTTTTTGCACCGAAGCCTCTTTTTTGATTATTCCTTGTTGGCCTTCTTGGCAGCCTTGGCCTTGGCCTTGGCTTCCTGAGCCTTCCGGGCCTCCTCCTGGGCAGCGGCAGCAGCCGTGTCGTTGGTGGACAGAGCCCACTTGGCAAACTCGATGCGGACCTGGTCAGCGCCGGTCTCGATTACGAACTTGTCCTCTTTCACATCCACAACCTTGCCGGTGATACCGCCGATGGTGGTGATCTCATCCCCGTTCTTCAGGGCAGAACGCATGGCTTCTGCTTCCTTCTTACGCTTCTTCTCGGGACGAATCAGCATAAAATAGAACACGGCGAAGATGGCAATCAGGGGCAGGAAGGTCATCAGCATGCCGGCTGCGCCGGTATCCGCAGTGGTAGTGGCTGCTTCTTCTAAGAATAATAACATGGATTTCGCTCCTTTTCAATTTGTCCTTTTCATTATATCATTACTGGAACAAAATGCAAGAATTTTTTAGGGAAGCTCTGAATAAATTGGCAAGAGCTGGCAGCGTGAGATTTTTCGT
>OESA01000129.1_pt1 | contig 27353 bp, 25 predicted proteins | sample 1540101 | NCBI WGS metagenome assembly OESA01 (sample SAMEA3891891, study PRJEB23780) | metagenome | biome: terrestrial biome; feature: animal house; material: Caecal content | place: Italy | collected 2015-05-05 | reverse complement strand
CGCCAAAGGCACAGGCCAGCTCCACCAGGACGGGCAGGCTCAGCTTGGTATTGCCCGTCTCGATGTGGCTCATATGGGTGACGGAGATGCCCACCCGCGCGGCAAGCTCCTCCTGTGAGAGGCCCTGCGCTTTGCGGTATTTGCGGACCCGCTGCCCGATTTGGTAATAATCCACTTGATCACGTCCATACAGTTCATTTTTACTTGCATTATAACGGCAGCTGTGCTACAATAACATAAATTGTATGGGCTATTTTATGCCTATATAATTCAACTGTGCGCGGCTGGGCGAGGAATAGCCCTTGCGTGTGCGGCAAGTTGGTGATATGATGGGAACTGAAAAGGACGCCCGCACTCCGGCCCGGCGTCCGACGTGAGAAAACAAAAACAGGAGGAATGCTTCGATGAGCACGAAAAAGCGCGTTGTTTCGGCGGCCCTGGCCGCAGCGGTGGGCGTCAGCCTGCTGTGTGGGTTTGGCTTTGCCAAAAAAGAGTATGTTTACCAGCAGTTCGAGACGGCCGAACCGGTCACGAGCGTGACCGTTCAGGACGCGAGCGCCAACGTGACCATCCAGGCGGCAGACACCGACCACATTACGGTGCGGTATGGCACGCTGCCGGACGAGGAGCCTCTCTATGATATATCAGTGCAGGACGGCCGGTTGGTGGTCAAGGCGCGGGATGACGTCGACGTGGATACGACGGACGACGACGGCCCTGCCTTGGTGCGGGTCCGCATCGAGGGCCACAGCATGAACCCATGGTCTGACCGGGAGCTGACCGTCACCCTGCCCGACAAACAGTATGAGCAGCTGGAAGCCGGCCTAGCGGTGGGCACGCTCAAGGTGGAAGGTGTTGACGCAAAAACACTCTCGGCCGCTGCTGCCGCAGGCGAGGCGGAGGTATCCGATGTCCAGGCGGGACAGCTGGAACTGTCCAGCGCGGCGGGTAAGGTCATCCTGCGGGACACATGGGCGCAGAAAGTAGAAGTGGGTGCTGCTGCGGGTTCGCTGCAGCTCGAAGGCGTGGAAGCCGATGAGTTGTCGGTGGGCAGCGCCGTCGGCGGTGCCAGTCTGAAGCAGGTGACAGCCGGAGACCTCGAGATTGCCAGCGCGCTCGGTAGCCTCAAACTGGAGGACGTTTGGGCGGATACTTACACCAAGGCCGGACTTATCCTCCACACCAGCGGCCAGATCCAGAAGCGATAAGGACAGCAGGACCCCGCACCCTCCCCAGGGCGCGGGGTTTGCTTGCGTTACAGCTGGCGGTCGAAAAAGAGGACGGCGGCCAGCTCCACCAGGTTGCGGAAGCCGAAGTAGATCATGTACAAGGTGCCGATCCGGTTCAGGGTAAAGGTGCTCTCGCCGTCGGCAAAGATGGACGCCCCCAGCAGCAAAAACAGCAGCAGCCAGTTGGTGGCGTTGGCGGCGGCGTCCGCTTTCAGCTGGACGGTCTGCCAGCGCTCGTCCCCCCGGTACTGGGTCTGCTTGAAGGCTTTCAGGATGTAGAGCCCCAGGGTGGCCGCCAGGGCGCAGAAAAGGCAGAGCAAGAGAAAGGTCTGTTCAGTCATGGTTCGTGTCCTCCTTGTGTGCAAAGACCTGGTCGATGGAAACGCCGAAGGCTTCCGCGATCTTGAACGCCAGCTCCAGCGACGGGGTGTATTTGTATTTTTCGATCGAAATGACGGCCTGCCGGGAGATGCCCACCCGGTCGGCCAGGTCGGCCTGGGTCCAGTCCCGTTCGGCCCGCAGGACCTTGAGGCGGTTCTCTATCAAAGTTACGGCTCCTTTCCAAAATGTAATGGGTGGGTTACATCTGCATTGTAACACATGCGTTACATTTTGTCAAGAGAGACATACAAAAAGCCCCTGTATCCCAAAGAGGACACAGGTCAGCGTGTCGCAAAAGCGCCACGCTCCAGGGGGGACCCATTTCTGCCTGCTGCGCAGGTCAGAAATCCTTCCCCCCTGGTATCCCCCTTTTCGACAAAATTGAGCGCTGAACCGCGCACTCGGCCTTGCGGCCTCGCACACTCTCAGCGCTCAATTTCCCTGTATGTGTCCCGTCCATCCGCACATGTCGGCTGGACGGGACTTTTTTGACAGTCTGGTTTGCTGCTGCAAGGGGTCAGGCGCGGCGGTCCAGGAAGTAGCGCACTGCGCCCACCAGGCCGGCGTCGTTGGCGAGGGCGGCGGGGCGGAGCTCCAGCCCTTCCGCAAAGGCGGGCATCACCCGGGCCTTGACCTGCCGGGCCAGGGGGTCGATGAGCAGTTCCTGCTGGCTGCTGACGCCGCCGCCGATCAGGATCAGCTGGGGGTTGAACAGATGGACCAGCCCGGCCAGCCCTTCGGCGATCTCGGCGATCCAGCCCTCCAGCAGGGCCAGGACGGCTTTGTCGCCCTGGCGGGCGGCGGCAAAGATGGCGCGGCCGCTGTCCAGGGCGGGGTCGGTCCGGACGGCCTTGCGCACCAGGGCGGAGGTGGAAGCGTACCGCTCCCAGCAGCCCGCCGCGCCGCAGGTGCAGGGGACGCCGTCCAGCGCGTGGGTCCGCATATGGCCCAGCTCGCCGCCCAGGCCCCGGGCGCCTTCCAGCAGGCGGCCGCCGGTCAGCACGCCGCCGCCCAGCCCGGTGCCGATGGTCACCCCCAGCACGTCGGCGCAGCCCCGGGCCGCGCCCACCCAGGCTTCGCCCAGGATCATGCAGTTGGCGTCGTTGGCCACCGTCACCGGCAGGCCCAGGCCGGCCTCCAGGGCGGCCCGGATGGGCGCGCCGGGCCAGCCGGGCAGGCTGCCGCAGGTGCCGGCCACGATGCCCCGCGCGCTGTCAATCTGGCCGGTGGCGGACACGCCTGCGCCCGCCGGCTGATAGCCCGCTTCCCGGCTGGCGGCCAGCATCCGGGCGGCCTCCTGGCAGACGGTGTCCAGGATGGGGGTGCGGTAGCCGTCAAAGCTGACGCTGGCCTCCCGGCGCTGGAGCACCTCGCCGGTCTCGGTCACCAGACCCAGCTTGACGGCGGTGCCCCCGATGTCGATTCCAAGATAGGTGTTCATATCATTTCAAGTCCTTGATGGCCGCGGTGAAGCGGGCGGTGATCTCGGCGGGGCGGGTGATGGCGCCGCCCACCACCAGGGCGAACGCGCCGGCCTCCAGCGCCTTGCGGGCCTGCTCGGGGTAGTGGATGTGCCCCTCGGCGATGACCTTGGCCGGGCAGTTCTGCGCCAGCCGGGCGATGAAGGCAAAGTCGGTCTCGTTGATGCCCTGGGTCTCGGGGGTGTAGCCCCGCATGGTGGTGCCCACAAAGTCGGCCCCGGCTTCGGCGCAGGCCATGGCCTCCTCGTCGGTGGCGATGTCGGCCATCACCAGCTGCTGGGGGTACTTGGCTTTGATCGCGCGGATGAACTCCGCCGCCGTCTTGCCGTCGGGGCGCAGGGCGCTGGTGCCCTGCACCGCCAGGATGTCCACCCCGCAGGCCACCAGCTCGTCCACTTCTTTCATGGTGACGGTGATGTACAGGGGGGTGCCGGGATAATCCTTTTTGATGATGCCGATGACCGGCAGGTCCACCGCCTGCTTGATCTGGGTGATGTCCCGCACCGTGTTGGCCCGGATGCCCACCGCCCCGCTCATGGCGGCGGCCTTGGCCATCAGGGGCATGACGCCGCCCTCTTTGGTGTAGAGGGGCTCGTGCTCCAGCGCCTGGCAGGAGACGATCAGGCCGTGTTCGATCTGTTTGAAAAGCGCTTCTTTGTCCATTTGCAATTTCCTCCTTTGCGGGGCGGGTCAGCCGCCCATACGGATCTTGACCACCGCTTTGCGGACCTGGCGGGACACGGGGCTGATGCAGCTGGGCTTGTGGTACTCCCCGGGCAGGAACAGGGCGAACCGCCCCTCCCCCAGCAGGCCGCTGGACTGCTCGGGCCCGGCGGCAAAGCCGCAGTCGGCCGCAGGGTCAAAGGGCGCGGTGGGGGTGGCCTGGGCGGTCCAGGCCCAGTATTCGCTGCCGGCCAGGTCGATCTGCAGGTCGGCGTAGAGGTGGTGGTACTCAAAGTCTGCGCCTTCGGCGGGGCGCAGCCCGGCGTCCATCACGTTGATGTAGACGGTCCGCCCGTCCACTTCGGTGCAGCCGGTGGGCAGGGCGTTCAGGTCGTTGGCGCCCAGCCAGCGGATGGCGGTGTCCAGGGCCGGATGGATGCCCAGGTAGCGGCCCAGGCAGCTGAGGCTGTCGGAGATCATGCAGAACCCTCCCTTGGATGATGGGTGAAAACGCCAGAACGCCCGGCGGGCCGTGCCCGCGGGGGCCGGCCGCCACCGGGCGTCTGGTTCAGCGATACGAGGAGATACGATCAGAGGGAAAAGGCTGTTACAGGGCGGCCACCGCCTCGCGGATCATCCGCTCGGCCTCGGCCACCACGGCCTCGTCTGCGGGGGCCAGGCCCGGCAGGGGGGCGCGCACGCCGCCCAGCTCCAGGCCGTACATCCGGCGCAGGATCTCTTTCTGGACTGCGTAGAGGTTGCCGTGGGCCTCGCACATCTTGTAGATGATGCGGTCGGCCTGGTACTGCAGGGCGCGGGCGGCGTCCATCTCGCCCTTGTGCACCAGCTCGTACATCTTCAAAAACAGCTCGGGCATGACGGCGTAGGTGCCGCCGATGCCGCCGTCGGCGCCCATGGCCAGCCCCGAGACGAACTGCTCGTCCGGGCCGTTAAAGACCACGAAGCCGTTTTGGCCGCGGGCGGCGATGCCGGCGTCCTTGAACATCTGGATGTCCTGGGTGGGCATGGAAGAGTTCTTGACCGCCACCACGTTGGGGTTTTGCAGCATGGTGCGCAGCAGGCTCATGGTCAGGGCGGTGCCGGCCAGCTGGGGGATGTTGTAGATGACGAACTCGGTGTGGGGCGCCGCGGCGCTCATGGCGTTCCAGTAGCCGGCAATGGCGTATTCCGGCAGGTGGAAGTAGATGGGGGGGATGGCGGCGATGGCGTCCACGCCGCAGGCTTCGGCATGGGCGGCCAGCTCCACCGAGTCGGCGGTGTTGTTGCAGGCCACATGGGCGATCACGGTGATCTTGCCCCTGGCCTCGCTCATGACGGCCTCCAGCACGGCCTTGCGCTCGTCGGGGTGCTGGTAGATGCACTCGCCCGAAGAGCCGCCCACGTACACGCCCTTGACGCCCTTGGCGATCAGGTGGCGGGTCAGGGCCTTGACGCCCTCGGCGGAGATGCTGCCGTCCTGCCCGTAGCAGGCGTAAAAGGCGGGGATGACGCCCTGGTATTTGGTATGATCTTTCATGATACAACGCTCCAATCTCTGGGGTGCCGGGGCATCAGCCCTTGACGGCGCCCATGGTGATGCCCTGGGTGAAGTACTTCTGGAACATGAGGAAGACCGCCACGATGGGGATGGCCGCCAGGGCGGCGCCGGCCATGATCAGGCCAAAGTCGGAGGAGACCTCGCCCTGCAGCCGGGCGATACCGGTGGAGATGGTCAGCACTTCACGCCGCTGCAGCATGATGAGCTGCAGGAAGTAGTCGTTCCAGGTGTTGACGAAGGTGAAGATGGCCAGCGCGCCCACGCCGGGCTTGACCATGGGGAAAACGATGGAGACGAAGGTGCGCACCTCGCTGGCGCCGTCGATGCGGGCGGCCTCCAGCATCTCGGTGGGGATGGTCTCGGAGAACTGCTTCATCAAAAAGATGCCGAAGGGCCAGCCCACGGTGGGCAGGATGACGGCGAGCAGGTTGTTGTTCAGGCCCAGGGCGCTCATCTCCTGCAGCAGGGGGATGACGATGACCTGCTTGGGCAGGGCCATGGCGCACACCAGCAGGCTGAACAGGACCGTCTGCCCCCAAAAGCGCTTTTTGGCCAGGGCGTAGCCGGCCAGCGCCGCGGTGATGCAGGTCAGGGCCATGGCGGCCACGGCGATGATGATGGTGTTGAGCAGCCACTGGATGGCGGGCTGTTTGAACAGACGCACGTAGTTGTCCAGGGTGGGCTCCAGAGGGAACCACTGGGGCGTCCGGGCGTTGATGGTGATGGCGTCTTTCAGCGAGCCGGTCAGGATCCAGTACAGGGGGAAGATGAAGAATACTGCCAGCAGGGCCAGCACGATGACCACAAAGATCTTGTAGCCGCGGGACTGGCCGTCCAGGCTCGATTTTGTCTTGGACATCCTGATACCTCCCTTTTAACCGTTGTCGGACTGGGCGACCTTGAACTGGATCGCGGAGAAGATGGCGATGAAGATGGCCAGCACCACGCCCATCGCGTTGGCGTAGCCAAAGCGCTGGTAGTTGTAGGCCATGTCGAAGATGTAGTACATCAGGGTGCTGGTGGTGCCCAGAGGGCCGCCGCGGGTCAGCAGCTGGATCAGCGCAAAGCACTGGAAGCTGTTGATGGTGGTGATGACCAGGACGTACAGGGTGGTGGGCATGATCTGGGCCCACTTGATCTTCCAGAAGATCTGCAGGCGGGTGGCGCCGTCGATGGCGGCGGCCTCCTCCAGGGACTTGTCCACGTTGCCCAGGGCCGCCACGTACAGGACGATGGGCTGGCCGATGGAGGTGGTGAACAGGATCATGATGATGCACCAGATGGCGGTGCGGGTGTCGCCCAGCCAGTCAAAGCCGGTGGTGCCAAAGATCTGGTTCAGCAGGCCGTTGTAGGGGTTGAACATCCATTTCCACACCACGGTGACGGCCACCGAGCCGGTGACCACCGGCAGGTAGAACACGCACCGGAAGAAGGAGCGCATCTTGCTGCGCATGGGGTAGATGGCCGAGCCCACCCACAGCGAGAAGGCGGTGACCACAGGCACCGACACCACCACGATCAGGATGGTGTTCCACAGCGAGCGGATAAAGGTGGGGTCCTTGACCATCTCGATGTAGTTGTTCAGGCCGGTAAAGGTCGCGGCCGAAGTGTCGATGCCCATGTCCAGGAAGCTGTAGACCAGGCACATCCCCATGGGCACCAGCACGAAGCCCACAAAGAACAGCAGGCTGGGCAGCATGAACAGGTAGGCGGAGATGGTCTCGCGCCGGGCCAGCACCCGGGAAGAGTGGGCCTTGTTGGCTTTTTGTGTTTGCGCCACGTTGATTCCCTCCTTTGAAGAGTGTAGGGTAGAAGCGGGGGCGGGGCCCCCTCGCCGGCATAAAAGGGGCGCCTGCCCCGGCGGGGGCCGGCTGGCAGGCGCTCCGTGTGCTCAGCTCAGGATCGGCGTTGCCAGCAGGCCCGTTACGGGTTGCTGGCCTCCACAAAGGCGTCGGCGGCCTCCTGGGCGGGGGTGTTGTTGACCATGATCTGCTGCAGCATGTTGAACCAGTTCTGGCGCTGCTCGGTCCAGTTGGGGGCCACGTTGTAGTAGTCGCCCAGGTACGGCATCAGGGAGGCGAACTCGCCCATGTTCTCGGCCTGGTCGGTGCCCTCGTAGACGTCGCCCAGGGACTCGCGCACCGGGAAGAAGCCGGTCAGCCGGACGCTCTCGGCGGCCTGGTTCTCGTCGTCGCAGACAAACTTGATAAAGGTCTTGGCGGCCTCGATGCGGGCCTCGTCGCCGCTGTCGAAGATGCCGAAGCCCCAGATGCCGCCGCACAGCTCAGGCACGCCGTCGTCGGAGGGGAATGCCATGGCGTAGGGGGTAAAGGTGACCTGGGAGGCGTACTGGGCCTTGTTGGAAGCGTTCCAGCAGAAGGTGACGGCGGCGGTGCCGTTGGCAAACTGCTGCAGCTCGTCCGATGCCTGGAAGCCGGCGTTGGCGTTCAGGCTCTGGTTGTCCACCATGCTCTTGAGCAGCTCCAGGGCTTTGACGTTCTCGGGGCTGTTGACGGTGTACTCGGTGTGCTCGGGGTTGGTGTAAGTACCGGAGTAGAGGTTGTTGACCAGTGCGCGGGTGCCCTGGTCGCCGCCCTGGCCGCCGCAGTAGAGGATGCCGGGCACGGCGGTCAGGCCGGAATCGCGGATGGTCTCCATCGCGGCCACAAAGTCGTCGGTGGTCCAGGTGCGGGTCTCCTGGTCCAGATACTGGAGGGCGCCGGCCGCCGCCGGCAGCGCCGCCGCGCCCCTGGTGCTGGTGTTCTGCCTGGTGCTGATGGTCCTGCCGGTGGGGGCCGCCTGCTGGATGTTCCCTCTGCTGTCCCGGTTCACCTTCCGGCCGGTGGGGCTGATGCTGACCGCCCTGCGGCTGGCGGTGGGCTGCCTGCCCCGCACAGTGGGGCTGGTGGCGATCCTGGTGGCGTCGGCGGCGCTGGTATGGGTGCTGCTGTTCCCGGTGGTGATCCTGCCGGGGGTGGCGGCCTGGCTGTTTGCCGCGCTGCTGGAGCCGGTGTTCCGCCGCTACCAGCCCGAAGGCGCCGGCCCGCAGGAGCCGGAGGACGACGGCGAATAAAGCAAAAAAGGACCGTACCCGCCATGCAGCGGATACGGTCTTTTCTGTATGCACTCAGAGGAAGCGCCCGGTGACGCTCTCAGGGCAGGCCCGGATCGCCTCGGGGGCGCCGCAGGCCACCAGGCGGCCGCCTTCCGCGCCGCCGCCGGGGCCCATATCCAGGATGTAGTCGGCGTTGCGGATGACGTCCAGGTCGTGCTCGATCACCACCACGGTGGCCCCGTGATCGGTCAGGGTCTGGAACACCCCCAGCAGGGTCCGGACGTCCAGCGGGTGCAGGCCGATGGTGGGCTCGTCGAACACGAAGATGGCGTCGTCCTGGGCGCGGCCCATCTCGCTGGCCAGCTTGAGCCGCTGTGCCTCCCCGCCCGACAGGCTGGGGGTCTCTTCCCCCAGGGTCAGGTAGCCCAGGCCCAGGTCCTGCAGCACCTTCAGCCGGGGATAGACGGTTTTCATGTCCCGGCAGAAGTCCAGCGCCGTGTGGACGTCCATGTCCATCAGCTCGGGCAGGGAGCAGCTCTGCCCCGCCTTGTTGCGGTGCCGGATCTGGCAGGCCGCCCGGTCGTAGCGGCTGCCCCGGCAGGCGGGGCAGGGGATCTCCACGTCGGGCAGGAACTGCACGTCCAGGCTGATGGAGCCGGTGCCGTCGCAGACGGGGCAGCGCAGGCGGCCGGTGTTGTAGGAGAAATCCCCGGCCTTGCAGCCCCGCTGCCTGGCGTCGGGGGTACGGGCGTAGAGTTTGCGCAGCTCGTCGTGGACGCCGGCGTAGGTGGCCACGGTGGACCGGACGTTGATCCCGATGGGGGATGCGTCGATCAGCTTGATCTGGGCGATGCCGGGGGCGTCCAGGGCCCGGACGTGGCCGGGCAGGGGGGCCCCGGCGGCCATGGCCTGGACCGCGGGGACCAGGCTTTCCAGCACCATGGTGGTCTTGCCCGAGCCCGACACCCCGGTGACCACCGTCAGCCGCCCTTTGGGCAAGCGCACCTCCAGCGGCCTGACGGTGTGGATGGGCCCGGTGGAAAGGGCGACGGCCCCTTTTTCAAACAAGGCGTCCGGAGGCACGGGCTTCCGCCGCACATCCGCCCGCCCGGCCAGGAAGGGCCCGATCTGGGACCGGGGGTTTTGCTGGATGTCCTCCACCGTCCCCTCGGCGATCACCTGCCCGCCGCCGGCGCCGGCCCCGGGGCCCATCTCCACCAGCCAGTCCGCCTGGCGCAGGATCTGGGTGTCGTGGTCCACCAGCAGCACCGAGTTGCCGTCGGCCACCAGGTCCTGCATGACCCCGGTCAGGCCCACGATGTTGGCCGGGTGCAGCCCGATGGAGGGCTCGTCCAGCACATAGAGGACGCCGGTGGTCCGGTTGCGGACGGCGCGGGCCAGCTGCATCCGCTGGCGCTCCCCGGTGGAGAGGGTGGAGGCCGCCCGGTCCAGCGAGAGGTAGGACAGCCCCAGGTCCATCAGGCGCCGGGCGGGCGTCTGGAAGGACTCGCAGATGCTTTGGGCCATGGGGCGCATCTCGGCGGGCAGAGAGGCGGGCACGCCGCCCACCCAGTCCAGCAGCTCGCCCAGGGGCATCCGGCAGGCCTCGTCCAGCCCGATGCCCCGCAGCCGGGGGGCGCGGGCCGCCGCCGAAAGCCGCGTGCCGCCGCAGTCGGGGCAGGGCTCTTCTTTCAGGAACTTTTCCACCCGCTTCATCCCTTTTTCGTCCTTGACCTTGTGCAGGGCGTTCAGGACGGTGTTGGTGGCGCTGTAGTAGGTGAAGTCCAGCTCCCCGGCGCTGAGGGCGTCGCCGTTTTTGGGCCGGTAAAAGATATGCTTTTTGACCATGGGCCCGTCGTAGACGATCTGCTTTTCCGCGTCGGTCAGGTCCTTGAAGGGCACGTCGGTGCGCACCCCCATGGCCCGGCAGACGTCGGTCATCAGGGACCACATCAGGCTGTTCCAGGGGGCCACCGCGCCCTGGTCGATGGTCAGGGTCTCGTCGGGCACCAGGGTGGCGCGGTCCACCGTGCGCACCGTGCCGGTGCCCCCGCACCGCTGGCAGGCCCCCTGGCTGTTGAAGGCCAGCTCCTCGGCCGAGGGCGCGAAGAAGCGGGCCCCGCATACGGGGCAGACCAGCTCCTGCCCGGCGGCCACCGCGATGGTGGGCGGCAGATAGTGCCCGCCCGGGCACCGGTGGCTTGCCAGGCGGGAAAACATCAGCCGCAGGCTGTTCAAAAGCTCGGTGCCGGTGCCGAAGGTGGAGCGGATGCCGCCCGCCCCCGGCCGCTGGTGCAGGGCCAGCGCCGCCGGTACATACAGCACCTCGTCCACGTCGGCCCGGGCGGCCTGGGTCATCCGCCGCCGGGTGTAGGTGGACAAAGCATCCAGGTACCGCCGCGACCCCTCGGCGTACAGCACCCCCAGCGCCAGGCTGGACTTGCCCGACCCCGACACCCCCGCGATGCCCACGATCTGGTTGAGGGGGATGTCCACGTTCACGTTTTTCAGGTTATGCACCCGCGCACCCCGGATCAGGATCTTGCCGGGCGCGGCGTTGTCTGTGCTCATATGCGGCCGCCTTCCTTTCGCTGTGTCGTTCGCTGCCATTGTACCACGCCGCGCACAGGGTGGCAAGGGAAGCCGGCCCGGCGGGGCAAAACAGAAAACCGTATGCACCGCCCGCCCCAATCTGGCCGGTGCATACGGTTCCCCTTATGATGAAATGTGGATGGCGTAGAATTGATTATTTCCACAAACTAGGATTATCATAGCGTGCATCCAATGCGTCGCTGAACCAGCGGCCATTCATTGTATTGCGGATAACACCCATTTTGGCGTAATCAGGAATGGAGGTATCTGCTTCCATACAGTCCATGATTGCATCATAAGTTGTGGAAACGTCTTTAACTTCTAGCAGGGCCTGCTGTGCGTCAGCATCAAGTACCATACTGACCTTGTTTTCAGGGGTCCAGAGAGGCCACTCCAGGAGTTCAGGAGAAGTTTGACCAGACAAAGAACGCCACAGACTGCCTAGGATAGAAACCCCGTCGTTATTAGGATTACCTGTATGCAGGAAGTTTTTCAAATAAAGATTAAACTGGACTGCCATGGCCTGGTAACCTGCTCCACTGAAATCCATCATACTGCTATAATTGTTGATGCTGGACAGCATGGGAACAAAAATACCGTGAAATGCACCCAGAGGCAATTTTGATGGGCTATTTTCTCCGCCATAGTCTACCTGGCACAGATAAATAGGAGCATCATAATGGGCATACATGGTCTCCGCACTGCATTCAGCGTTGAAAATGCGATACATATCAGAACCATACCGGGTTGCAAAGTCGTTGGCCGCCTGTACGATTGATGGATCCCAGTCGGCTACAGCGCTACTGGTATAGTAAGGATCGCCCATATTGAACATACTGAATTCAGTACTGCCGGTAAGCATCAAAAGCGGAACACTGTTGTATTGAGTCGTTGCAAAGCCCTCTTTGGGTAGAACAACATCATCACCATACAAATGAGGAAAGACACTCATCCGAATACCGGCGTTGCTCATCAAAGGACAGAGACGGGCAGAATCAATACTATACAGCCAATCACGAACATCGGAACCGGAGGTCAACAGCCAGTCATGGGCAATATTTTCATTGGCACAGATACCATCTTCTACAGCCAGAGGGGCAATGGCCCAAGCAATCTGGCTGGCACTGGCAGCTTCATCTGCAATTGTCATGCCGCCGGAAAAAGCAATCGCTTTCTGAAAACGTCCGGCAAATAGCGGGCTGACCAGCATAGCCATTACATCACGGCCTCCGGCGGAGAAACCCGAAATCGTTATATTATCGGGGTCTCCACCAAATTGAGCGATATTCTGTTGAACCCAATCCAGAGCTTTAGAAATATCCAACAGAGTATAGTTGCCGGTGCTATTTTCGTCAGATTGTAGTGCAGGTAAGCAGTTGAAACCGAACACACCAAGACGATAATCCAATGCAACATAAACGCATTCGTCTTTAACAACCAGTTCTCCACCGGGAATCTCCTGCGTATTGCCGGTTTGATTATTGCCGCCATGAATGAAAATTAGGACAGGAAGCTTGTAAGCGTTAGGGGTAGTATAAACATCAAGCTTAAGGCAATCCTCAGTCCCGATAGGACCATTGCTATATTGATAAGCAACTTCACTGACAGCGGCGCAGTCTCGTGTTTCAGTCCAAGGGGTGGGATCTTCTGGAGCGCTCCAACGTAGATCGCCAACTGGAGCCGCGCCGTAAGGAATGCCATACCACACCAGATAATCTCCCTGATCCAGTCCTTGAACTGGGCCGCTGGAAGTCTGACGTACTTCAGTAATAGGACATCTTAAAGTAGCAAGACAATTTTCTTTGGGGGAAGCGGCCGATACATTGAGGGGCAGACTAACAGCAGCAGCAGTCAGCACAGACGCTCTCAAAAAAGAACGACGGCTAATTTTTCGACTGGTCATTTTCTCCATACCTTCCTTCATTTTAAAATTTCTGGAAATTATATAAACATCCAAAGAAAAAGAGAACCTGCGCCTCCTGCACAAAAGGCGCAGGCCGCTGTACATTTTACTTTACGATCAGCTCAGGTCCGCGCCGTTGGTGGCGATGACCTTCTGGTACCAGTAGAAGCTGTCCTTGCACTCGCGGGACAGATCGCCGGTGCCGTCGTCGAACTTGTTGACGTAGATGAAGCCGTAGCGCTTGGCCATCTCGCCGGTGCTGGCGGATACCAGGTCGATGCAGCCCCAGGGGGTGTAGCCCATCAGGTCCACGCCGTCCTTGACGGCCTCGGCCATCTGGGCGATGTGCTGGCGCAGGTAGTCGATGCGGTAGCTGTCGTGGATCTTGCCGTCGGCGTCCTTGACGTCCTTGGCGCCCAGGCCGTTTTCCACCACCATGATGGGGATGCGGTAGCGGTCGTAGATCTCCTTCAGGGTGTAGCGCAGGCCCATGGGGTCGATCTGCCAGCCCCAGTCCGAAGCCTTCAGGTAGGGGTTCTTCATGCCGCCCAGCATGTTGCCGCCGATCTCCTCGGCGTCGTCGTGGGTGGTGACGCAGTTGGACATGTAGTAGCTCAGGGTGTAGAAGTCCACCGTGCCCTTGCGCAGGATCTCCTCGTCGCCCGGCTCCATCTGCAGCTGGACGCCGTGCTCGGCAAAGTAGCGGCGCATATAGGCGGGGTACTCGCCGCGGACCTGCACGTCGCTGCAGAACCAGTTGGACAGCTGCATCCGGCTCTGGTTGGCCAGGATGTCGGCGGGGTCGCAGGTGAGGGGATAGCTGGTGATGAAGCAGATCATGTTGCCCAGCTTGAACTGGGGGTAGTGCTCGTGGGCGTAGGCCACCGCCTTGGCGCTGGCCACAAACTGGTGGTGCAGCGCCTGGAAGCGCACCTGGTCGCTGATCTTGATGTCCACGCAGGGGCCGTCGTAGCCCTGGCAGGCGCCCAGCTCCAGGATGGCGCCCAGATTCATGGTGCCGCAGTTGATCTCGTTGAAGGTCAGCCAGTATTTCACCTTGTCCTTGTAGCGCTCAAACAGCACCTTGCAGTACTTCACGTACAGGTCCACCAGCTCGCGGCCGGCCCAGCCGTTGTATTTTTTGACCAGGGCATAGGGCAGCTCGTAGTGGCTGATGGTGACCAGCGGCTCGATGCCGTGCTTTTTGCAGCAGTCAAAGACGCGGTCGTAGAAGGCCAGGCCCTTTTCGTTGGGCTCGGCCTCCTCCCCGGTGGGGAAGATGCGGGTCCAGTTGATGGAGGTGCGGAAGGTCTTGAACCCCATCTCGGCAAACAGGGCGATGTCCTCCTCGTAGTGGTGGTAGAAGTCGATGGCCTCGTGGCTGGGGTAGAGGGCCCCGGGCTCAAAGTCCACGGTGATGCGCTTGGGGTTGGTGTTGCTGCCGTTGGTGCAGTGGTCGGCGACGCTGTCGCCCTTGCCGTCCACGTCCCAGGCGCCCTCGAATTGGTTGGCGGCACAGGCGCCGCCCCACAGGAAATCGTCACGGAAAACGCTCATATGGTCACAAGCTCCTTTTCATGATGATGATAAAGGGAGATCAGCCCTTCTTCTTGGAAGGCTCGTCATGATAGGTGACGAAGGTCAGGACAAAGGCTGCCGCGACGGACACCAGAGACAGGACGATGGAAGTGATCATGCCCGAGATGTCGTTGGTCATGGTGTTGATGTAAGCGGTGTAGCCAAAGACGCCCAGGCCGGCGGAAGTGTAGGAGGTGACGCCGAAGGCCATCAGCAGGCCGCCGACCACAGCCGCCACCACGCAGGTGATGTAGAAGGGGGTCTTTTTGGGCAGGGTGATGCCGTAGATGGCGGGCTCGGTGACGCCGGCGATGGCCGAGATGAACGCGGGGGCGCACAGGCTCTTGGTCTTTTTGTTCTTGGTCTTGATCCAGATGGCGGCCACAGCGCCCACCTGGGCAAAGGTGGTGCCGAACATACCGACCATAGCGGTGTCAAAGCCCTGCACAGCCATGTTGTTCAGCATCAGCGGGATCAGAGCCCAGTGCAGGCCGAACATGACCAGCACCTGCCACAGGCCGCCCACCACAGCGCCCAGCAGGATGCCGTTGAAGTTGGCCAGCCAGTTGAAGAAGACGCCCAGCAGGTCGCCCGCGCCGGCCGCGATGGGGCCGATGATCCACAGGGTCAGTGCAAAGGTGACGATGCAGGTGATGAGCGGGACGGCGAACATCTTGATGGTGTCGGGGATATACTTGGAGTACAGCTTTTCAAACCAGGCCGCAAAAGCGACGGCGCAGATGATAGGGATGACGCTGGAGGTGTAGTCGCCCGAAGAAGGCATGGTGACGGGGATCATGAACAGGCTGTCATGCACGTTGGTCGAGCTGCCCAGCAGGTAGGGGTAGATCATGGCCGCGCCGATGATCATGCCTTCAAACTCGGGCAGGCCGAACTTCTTGGAGGCGGTGTAGGCCAGCAGGATGGGCATGAAGTAGAAGAAGCAGTCGCCCAGAGAATACAGGATGTTGTAGGTGGAACCCGCGCCGTCCATCACGCCGAGGGCGACGAACAGGGCCACCAGGCCCTTGACGATGCCGCAGGCGGCCAGCACGCCCAGCCAGGGGGTAAAGACGCTGGTCACGATGCTGACGAAGGCGTTGATGGGGTTGAACTTTTCCTTGGTCTTGGGGGCGTCCCCGCCGCCCTCGATGGCCGAGCCGTCCTCGTTGACGGCGCCGCCCGGGGTGATGTGGCCCACGGCGCACACCGCGTCATAGACCTGGGGCACATGGTTGCCGATGACCACCATGTACTGCCCGCCCGACTGGATGACGGTGACGATGCCGTCGGTGTCCTTGAGGACGTCGGTTTGGGCTTTGCTCTCGTCCTTCAGCTTGAAGCGAAGGCGGGTGATGCAGTGGGTCAGGGAGATGATGTTGGACTTGCCGCCCACGTTCTGGATGATGATCCGCGCAAGACCGTCGTATTTGCTTGCCATAAGCGTGTTCTCCTTTATTGCTTTTTCGTAGGTTTGGGCCTCAAGCTCCACCCGGACCCTGCCGCCGCGCAGGCTGCACGCCGCCACGGTGGGCAGGGCAGCCAGGGCCGCGGTGTCCGCAAGGCTCTGGTCCTTGATGGAAAAAATGAGGCAGCTGCTCTGCCGGGATTCCTTTACCACGTTGGATCTGCCCCCCAGCAGGGGGTAAAACTGCTGCATCAGCCCGTCCGGATCAGGCGTTTGCGCCATGGTACATTCCTCCTTTTGCAAAAGCAGGCATTTATATCCGACGCCCTGTGCGCATCAGGGCGTACCGATACCAAAAGGGACACAGAAAAAGGGCAGGGGCCGCCGGGGCTGCAGGTCAGTCCTCGTCCTGGCTGCCCTGGGCCGAAACACGGACCCGGTGGATGTGCATGACCAGATACAGCTGCTCCTCGCTGCTGCAGTGCCAGCCCCGGTTTTTGGCCAGCCAGTCGGCAATGCGGCGGGTGCAGTCGTAGTCCTGGGGGTACTCCATTTTGACCGTGCGGAACAGCTCCCGGGTGGCGGGGTCCTCCTGCATGGGGCGGCCCTCGCTCATCCGCTGCACCAGATACCGCATGTGCATGGCCAGGCGGGAATAGTTGAAGCTGTCGCGGTCGATCTGGATGTGGAAATAATCCTCCACCATCTCGGACAGCTGGGCGATCAGCTGGACGTTGGCCAGGGTGTCGTGCATATCGCCGGCTTTGCCCTCGGCGTTGATGAGGTGCAGCGCCACGCTGACCGTCTCGCTTTCGGGCAGCTGGACCCCCATTTTGCTGCACAGCTCCCGCATCCCGCGGGCCGCGATCTGGTATTCTTTGGGGTAGAGGTGTTTGACGTCGTAGGACAGCGGGTTCTGCAGGGCCACGCCCTGCCGGGTGCGCTGGATGGCAAAGTTCAGATGGTCCGCCAGGATAAAGGGGAGGTTGGGGTTCAGCTCGCAGTCCAGCTCGTCCCGGGCCTCCTCCGCAATGTCGTCGGCCGCCAGCATCAGCGCTTCGGGCAGGTCGGGCAGCAGGTCGATGTACCGCTTGCTGACGTTGTAGAACGTGCGCTGGATGCGGTCCAGATCGTCCAGCTCGTAGGGCATGGCGGGGAAGCCCACCCCCTTGCCGAACACAACCAGCTCATTGCCCCTGCCGTCCCGGGCCAGCGCCACATTATTGTTGATCTTCTTGACAATCTGCATTGCGCTCTCCGTTCTCCCATTCCCCGGTTCTTGCGTACCCCGCCCCCGGGGCCTTGACACACACGTGAGGGGCAGGCCTCTATGTTCAGGCGCCCGGCCGCCCGCAGAATCAGCGGCAGGGCGTAAATCACAATAAAAAAACTCCCGCAGAAGCTATCAACCCTGGAACCCCATACCAAAAGCGCCGCTGTTTGACACAGGGGGTTTGAAGTACAGGGTCACAAGTAATGCCTCGCTGGAGTAACAATCTTGCCGTAATTATATTAACAAAACGTTCATGTTTTGTCTATGATGAATTTGTACAAACATTGCATCAAATTTTGGACATTCCAACAAAAACCCCGCCCCGGGTGAGGGGCGGGGGCGGGGGTCATGGAGCGCTTTCCTCCGGGGTCTTTTCCGGCGCGCCCGGACGCATCCGATGGAACAGATGGGCCAGGTCCTGGGCGGGCTCGCCGCCCGGCAGGGTGGCCCCAAAGGAAGGCACGAACAAAAACTTGCGTATGACGAAGATCAGCCCGATGGCCGCCACCCCCAGCAGGTTTTCGGCGGCGGTGCCGTGACCCAGGATCATGTTGCGGGCGATGGCGTACAGCAGCACCTCCAGCGCGCTGCCGGGGCTGTGCTTGGCCAGCATCTTGATGAACTCGATGCCGATGACCAGGTTGAAGGCATGGCCCAGAAAGGTCTGGAACGCGTCTGTGCTGCCGCCCTGCCACAAAGACAGCATCTCCCGTGCCACCGGCACCGAGCTGATGACCAGGCCGGTGAGCACCAGCACCGAGATGATGACCTCCAAAAGGCTGGCAAATTCGGCCACCTGATCCCGCAGGATGTGTTTCAGACGTTCTTCCATGCGATGCAGCTGCGAGCGTTTGTGTGTCATGGCGGGCACCTTCCTTTTCTGTTTTCCGTGTTTTTTGAGCGGCACAGCGGGAGATATGCTGCTTGTATCCAAGTGCTATTATACCAGAAAGAGACGCCGGAAAGCAAGACGTTGGATACAACAAAAACTGTTGCGCCCCGTAAACTTTTGTGCTATACTGTGATGGGAATGAAGTTCTCCCCTGGCATAAGCCTTAACCGCTTTTTTAAGCTGTTGCTTTTTTAAGCTGATGACTTCTGCAAGCTGTCCCTTGTGCTTGTAAAGTTTTCAGCTTTTTCTTTTCAGAAGGGCCCGGGGGTGCTTCAGTGTAAACAATAAGGAGGACGTTTCGTATGATCTATTCTGCCGAAGTAGAGCACATGTGTCCTGTCACCAAGGGCGCATACCACGGCCCCGCCCCCATCCCCGAAGAGGGTAAATGGGTCCAGGCCAAGGAGATCAAGGACATTTCCGGTCTCACCCACGGCGTGGGCTGGTGCGCACCCGAGCAGGGCGCCTGCAAGCTCACCCTCAACATCAAGGACGGCGTCATCGAAGAGGCCCTGGTCGAGACCCTGGGCTGCTCTGGCATGACCCACTCCGCCGCCATGGCTTCCGAGATCCTGCCCGGCAAGACCATCCTGGAGGCCCTGAACACCGACCTGGTCTGCGACGCCATCAACGTGGCCATGCGCGAGCTGTTCCTGCAGATCGTCTACGGCCGCAGCCAGACCGCCTTCTCGGAGGGCGGCCTGCCCATCGGCGCCAGCCTGGAGGACCTGGGCAAGGGTATGCGCAGCCAGGTGGGCACCATGTTCGGCACCAAGGCCAAGGGCGCCCGCTATCTGGAGATGGCCGAGGGCTATGTCACCAAGCTGGCCCTGAACGACAACAACGAGATCATCGGCTACCAGTTCCTGAATCTGGGCAAGGTCACCGACGCGCTGAAGAAGGGCGTCCCCGCCGCCGAGGCTGTCGAAAAGGCCATGGGTACTTACGGTCAGTACGCTGATGCCGCCAAGTACATTGACCCCAGAGAGGAATAATAGGGAGGGACGAGAAAAATGGCACTGTTTGAAAGTTATGAGCGCCGGATTGACCGCATCAATTCCGTCCTGCACGAGTACGGCATCGAGTCCATCGAAGAGGCTAAGTCGATTTGTGATGCGGCCGGCATCGACCCCTACAAGACCGTGAAGGAGATCCAGCCCATCGCCTTTGAGAACGCCGGCTGGGCCTACGTCGTGGGCGCCGCCATCGCCATCAAGAAGGGCTGCACCACCGCCCCCGAGGCCGCCGAGGCCATCGGCATCGGCCTGCAGTCCTTCTGCATCCCCGGCTCGGTCGCCGACGACCGCAAGGTCGGCCTGGGCCACGGCAACCTGGCCGCCATGCTGCTGCGGGACGAGACCGAGTGCTTCGCCTTCCTGGCCGGCCACGAGTCCTTCGCCGCCGCCGAGGGCGCCATCGGCATCGTCAAGAACGCCAACAAGGCCCGCACCAAGCCCCTGCGCGTCATCCTGAACGGCCTGGGCAAGGACGCCGCCCAGATCATCTCCCGCATCAACGGCTTCACCTACGTCCAGACCCAGTTCGACTACGCCACCGGCGAGCTGCACATCGTCCGCGAGATCCCCTACTCCAAGGGTGAGCGCGCCGCTGTCCGCTGCTACGGCGCCGACGACGTCCGCGAGGGCGTGGCCATCATGCACCACGAGAAGGTGGACGTGTCCATCACCGGCAACTCCACCAACCCCACCCGCTTCCAGCATCCTGTGGCCGGCACCTACAAGAAGGAGTGCGTCGAGCAGGGCAAGAAGTACTTCTCGGTGGCTTCGGGCGGCGGCACCGGCCGCACCCTGCACCCCGACAACATGGCCGCCGGCCCTGCCTCCTACGGCATGACCGACACCATGGGCCGTATGCACTCGGACGCCCAGTTCGCCGGCTCCAGCTCGGTGCCCGCGCACGTTGAGATGATGGGCTTCCTGGGCATGGGCAACAACCCCATGGTCGGCGCTACCGTTGCGGTGGCCGTCTCGGTGGAAGAGGCCATGAAGAAGAACGCCTGAGTTTTCCGGCGGTTTTCTGACCCATAAGACATAAAAACGCTCCCCTGCGGCTGGCTTTGCGGCCCGCCGCGGGGGAGCTTTTTGCGTATCGTTTTTTTACAGTTCCAGCGCCAGCTGCGTCATGGCGTCGAACTCCCGCTCCATCCCCTCCACCAGGGTGAACTGGGTGCGGGCGCGGTCCAGGTTCTGGGCCGGGCGGCTGATCTTGAAGTAGTGGTCGCCCTCCAGGTAGTCGGTCAAAAAGCGGATGCCGCACTCCAGGGTCATCAGCTTGGCCCCCCAGGGCAGGCTGCGGCGCTCGGCCTCGGTCATGGCGCTGCCGGCCGCCGCCAGGTATCCCCGGGCAAACACCTCGTACAGGTGGAGGCTGAAGTGGACCTTGCTCTGGTCGGGCTCGTCCTCCGCGCAGTCGTTGGCGCCAAAGCGGATGGAGTCGCCGAAGTCGTAGGCGGACAGCCCCGGCATGACGGTGTCCAGGTCGATGACGCAGATGCCCTTGCCGGTGGCCTGGTCGATCAGGACGTTGTTCAGCTTGGTGTCGTTGTGGGTGACCCGCAGGGGCAGCACCCCGGCGGCCAGCTGGTCCATCAGGACATGGCAGTCGGCCTCCCGTGCGCGGATAAAGGCGATCTCGGGGCCGATCTCCCGGGCGCGGCCCATCACGTCGGCGGCCAGGGCCTTTTCAAAGTTGGCGTAGCGGTTGGGGGTGTCGTGGAAGCGGGCGATGGTCTCGTGCAGGGTGGCGGCGGGGTAGCCGGCCAGCTGGTTCTGGAAGTTGCCGAAGGTCTCGGCGGCGGTGTAGAAGTCCCGCTCGTTTTCCACCTTCTGCAGGCAGACCGTCCCCTCCACAAAGAGGTAGGCCCGCCAGGCGCCGCCCTCGCAGTCGGTGTAGTAGGGCTTGCCCTCCCGGGTGGGGACGACGTTCAGGGTCTCCCGGTCGGGGTCGCCGCCGCGGGCCAGGATCTCCCGGCGCAGGTAGCTGGTGACCCCGGTCACGTTCTCCATCAGGCCGGCGGGGTCGGTGAAGGTGTCGGTGTTGATCCGCTGCAGGATCCAGCGCCGGCTGTGGTCCGCAGCCCAGACCGCAAAGGTATCGTTGATGTGGCCTGCGCCGTAGCGCTGGGCCTCGCCGGTGGGCAGGCCAAAGTCGAAGGCGGCGGCGGCCTGGCGGAGCAGTTCCTGGGTGACTGGTTTCATGATGCGATTCCTCCCTTGATTCAGATCGTGGTGGGCTCAGCGCCGTTTGGGCGGGGCGGGGCGCTTGCCCTCCCGCACCTGGCGGCGGTATTCGTTGGGGCTGATGCCTTCCGCCTTGCGGAAGCACTGGGAAAAATAGCTCGGGGACGAAAACCCCAGCAGCTCGCTGACCTGGGCCAGGGTGTGGCTGGTGTTGCCCAGCAGGTATTTGCTCTCCTCGATGCGGCGGCGGCTCAGGTAGGTGATGGGGGAGATGCCGTATTCTTTCTGGAAGGCGTGGGACAGGTAATATTTGTTCAGGTGGGCCATGCCGGCCAGCTTGTCCAGGGTGATGCTCTCCCGGTAGTTGGTGTCGATGTAGCGCTTGATCTCGGCGCACTCCCGGTTCTCGGCCCGGACGGTGGTCTTTTGCAGCTGGAGGGAGAGGGTGCTGGAGCGCACCAGCCAGATCAGCAGCACCTCCAGCAGGTCCTGGCAGACCGTCTCGTAGCCGTCCAGGCTGTGGTCGGCCTCGGCCAGCAGCATGTGCAGCAGGCTGAACAGGCGCTCCCGCTGCTCGCGGCAGTTGAGGATGGCGTAGGGCTCGTCGCTGTTGCCGAACAGCACCTCGATGCCCGAGATGCCCAGCACCACGTATTCCAGGGGGGCGGCGTTCAGGCTGAGCTCGGTGTGCTCCACCTGGGGGTTGACGATGACCAGGTCGTCGGGCTGGACGGGGTACAGCTGCCCCTGGATGAAAAACTGCCCCTCCCCGCTGAGGCAGTAGAACAACTCGGTGCAGGCGTGGGTGTGGGCGGTGCTGTTCCAGTCGCCGCCAAAGCGGCTTTTGCTGATATATAAAAGCCGGAAGCTCTCCCGCGGGGCGGGGGCGTGGCTGATGTCGAAGCGAGCGGTGCTCACGAAAGCGTCTCCTTTCAAAGTATACAACTGACGCGCAATATTTCTAAAACAAAAAGCAAAAGATCATGGGCGGCCTCTGGAGCCGCGGCAAAATCTGGTCTTATTATAGAGAATCCTGCGGCATTTTGCAAGGGCGTTTTTCGGGCAGTTTTCTCAGGAAGATTTTCCAAAATTGTTACTTTTTTGTAAGAATTCGCAATCGTGAGCAATATGTACAAAGCTGTAGGGAAATGACCGGCACTTTGACGGTGGAAAATAGAGGCAAAGCAAGATATCTAAAAAACGAGGCAAGAAAGCGCTTGTGGCGGGCGGCAAAATCCACTATATTGGGTACAGAGAAGGGTGCGGCGCCTGTGCGGCCGCACCGCCCCGAAAGGGCGCATCTCCCAAAGTCTCTGAACGCTGTCCTGTTCGCTGAAAGACGCCGTCTTTGCAGCGCCGTGCCCCGCAGCCGCGGGGGCGGCGGCCACACACACGCCTGCATCCCCGGCTTTTTTCAGCGGACAGTCCGGCGTTGCTGGTATGTTTTGCGGGCCGCGCCTGCGGACAAGAGCCTGGGGCGCATCGGGCCCCGCGCTGCCTGCCCTCTGCCCGGAGCGCTCCGGCTGCCCCGCAGCCGGCGGGCCGGGGCGGGCGTCCGCCGGGCCGGCCCGGATGCACCCTACACGTTGTTGGAGGATAGAACTATGAAACGCATTTCTCGTCGCAACTTTATCAAGATCGTCGGTGCAGGCGCAGCGGCCATGGGCCTGGCGGCCTGCGGCGGCGGCTCTTCCAGCTCCACCGCCGCTTCCACCGCAGGCAGCGGTGCATCCTCGGCAGCTTCGTCGGCGGCCCCGGCCCAGACCATCAAGGTGGCGGCCATCGAGACCGCCTACGGCTCCGAGATGTGGCAGCAGGTGGCCGACGCCTTCACCGAGCAGACCGGCATCGCCGTTGAGCTGACCACCGACAAGAACCTGGAGGACGTCATCGGCCCCTCGATGCAGGGCGGCGATTACCCCGACGTCGTCCATCTGGCCACCGGCCGCGAGGCTGCCCTGACCGAGCAGTTCATCAAGGGCAACCTGATCGCCGACATCACCGACGTGCTGAGCATGACCGTGCCCGGCGAGGACGCCGTGGTGGGCGACAAGATCGCCGGCGGCTTTACCGAGACTTCGCTGACCAACCCCTACGGCGACGGCAAGACCTACCTGGCCCCCATGTTCTACAGCCCCTGCGGCCTGTTCTACAACACCGGCTTCCTGGAGGAGAACGGCTGGGAGGTGCCCCAGACCTGGGACGAGATGTGGGCCCTGGGCGACGCTGCCGCCGCCGCCGGCACCTACCTGTTTACGTATCCCACCACCGGCTACTTTGACGCCTTCTTCTATGCCCTGATGTACGTCTGCGGCGGCCCCGAGTTCTTCGACAAGGCCACCCACTACGAGGAGGGCATCTGGGACACCCCCGAGGCCCAGAACTGCTTTGACATCGTGGCCAAGCTGGCTACCTACACCAACCCCATCACCCCGGCCCAGGCCAACGACCAGGACTTCACCCAGAACCAGCAGCTGGTGCTGGACAACAAGGCCCTGTTCATGCCCAACGGCACCTGGATCGTGGGCGAGATGGCCGAAGCGCCCCGCGCCGAGGGCTTTGCGTGGGGCATGACCGCCCTGCCCGCCCTGGAGGCAGGCGGCGACCGCTACAGCTACACCTGGTTCGAGCAGGCATGGATCCCCTCCGGCGCCGAGCACATCGACGCCGCCAAGCAGTTCATCGCCTTCCTGTACAGCGACGTGGCCTGCGAGCTGTTTGCCGCCGCCGGCGCCATCCAGCCGGTGCTGGGCATCGCCGACAGCCTGGAGGGGGACAACAAGCTGTTCTACTCCATCTACGACAACGGCGCCAAGGCGGCCATGGGCAACTTCGCAGCCTTTACCGCGATCCCCGGCGTCGAGGTCCGCACCGCCTTCTTCGATCCGGTCAACTCCCTGGTCTCGGGCAGCATCACCGAGCAGGAGTGGATCGACGGCGTCAAGGCCGCCAGCGACCAGATGCGCGCCAACCTCATCGAGTGATCTTTTCGTCCAAGCCCTGCCCAGCGGGGGCGGTCCAAGCCGCCTCCGCTTTTTTGATTGAAAGGAGCGGTTCCACCTATGAAGAAAAATAAGGGCCGCAGCCGTTTTCTGGTGCTGTGCGTCGCGCCTGCGACCATCCTGTTCTTCCTCTTTATGATCCTGCCCACCCTGAACGTCTTCCGCATGTCGCTGTACGAGCGGGGGGCCTACTCGCCCCAGGAGACCTTTGTGGGGCTGAAAAACTTCCAGCAGCTGATCCGTGACACCCAGTTCATCCGCTCGATGCAGAACATGATCCTGCTGGTGGTGGTGGTCACCCTCATCACCTTTGCCTTTGCGCTGGTCTTTGCCGCCATCCTGACGCGGGAAAAGATCAAGGGCCAGAACTTTTTCCGGGTGGTGTTCTACATCCCCAACATCCTGTCGGTGGTCGTCATCTCGGGCATCTTCTCGGCCATTTACAAGCCCGAAAACGGTATGCTGAACAGCATCATCGGCCTGTTCCGCGACATGACCAACCCCATCCTCTGGAAGGGTGAAAAACTGGTCATCCCCTCCATCATCATCGCCATGGTCTGGCAGGCGGTGGGCTACTACATGGTCATGTACATGGCCTCCATGTCCTCGGTGCCGGCCAGCCTGTACGAGAGCGCCAACCTGGACGGCGCGAGCCGCCTGACCCAGTTCTTCCGGATCACCATCCCCCTGATCTGGACCAACATCCGCACCACCCTGACCTTTTTCATCATTTCCACCATCAACATGGCCTTCCTGTTCGTGACGGCCATGACCAGCGGCGGCCCCAACCATGCGTCGGAGGTGGCCCTGAGCTACATGTACAGCCAGAAGAACGCCGGCCTGTACGGCTACAGCATGGCCATCGGCGTGGCGATCTTCGTGTTCTCCTTCGCGCTGTCCGCCTGCATCAACAAGGCCACCAGCCGCGAGCCGCTGGAATTTTAAAGGAGGGAACGCTGTATGCAGAAAACACAGGAACAAACGTCCTCCCGCTCGGCGGAAAAGCTGTATAAGTTTTTCATCTACCTGGTCCTGGTCCTGCTGGCCGTCACCATCATCGTGCCGGTGGCATGGGTGTTCATGGCGTCCGTCAAGCAGAACTCGGAGTTTTACGGCAACCCCTGGGCCCTGCCCGCCGGCTTTTACTGGCAGAACTTTGTGGACGCCTGGAACGGCGCCAAGATGGGCCAGTACATGCTCAACTCGGTGGCGGTCACGGCCCTGGCCCTGGCGCTGCTGCTGGTCATCGCGCTGCCGGCGGCCTACTGCCTGTCCCGCTTCAAGTTCCGGGGCAGCAAGCTGCTGAACACCCTGTTCATGGCGGGGCTGTTCATCAACGTCAACTACATCGTCGTGCCCATCTTCCTGATGCTGCGGGACGGCGACACCTGGCTGAAGAACCTGACGGGCAGCGGCTTTTTGCTGAACAACCTGGTGGTGCTGGCGGTGGTGTACGCCGCCACGGCCCTGCCGTTCACCATCTACCTGCTGTCGGGCTATTTTGCCACCCTGCCCCACGATTTTGAGGAGGCGGCCTACATCGACGGCGCCAGCTACTTTGCGGCCATGGTGCGGATCATCTTCCCCATGGCAAAGCCCTCCATCATCACCATCATCCTGTTCAACTTCCTCTCGTTCTGGAACGAATACATCATCTCGATGACCCTGATGAGTTCCACCAGCGCCCCCCGCACCCTGCCGGTGGGCCTGCTCAACCTGATGCAGGCCCAGCAGAGCGCCGCCCAGTACGGCACCATGTACGCCGGCCTGGTGCTGGTCATGCTGCCCACCCTGATCCTCTACATCTGTGTGCAGAAGCAGCTGACCCAGGGCATGACGGTCGGCGGCCTCAAGGGCTAAAAGGAGGCAAGAGCTATGCAATTCTGGAAAAATCACCCCGCCCTGCGCATCGTCCTGATGGCCGTGCTGTTTGTTGTGGCCATGGCGCTGGTGGTGGGCGGCTGGCAGATGACGGGCGAACTGGCCGGTCTTGGCATCATGGTGGTGGGGGTGTTCCTGCTGCTGGTGGTGCTGGCGATCTACAACGAGCCATACAGAGATAAATGATTGCAAGGAGTAAATGTATGAAGGATACCCACAAAAAAGGGCGCGTCACCATCCCCACCGATCTGGACGTGGTGCCCGAAACCCTGCAGATCCTGGAGAAGTGGGGGGCCGACGCCATCCGCGACTGCGACGGCACCGAGTTCCCCGCCCAGCTGCAGGACACCGGCGCCAAGATCTATTCCACCTACTACACCACCCGCAAGGACAACGCCTGGGCCAAAGCCAACCCCGACGAGATCCAGCAGTGCTACATCATGACCGGCTTTTACACTGCCCGGGGGGACACGGTCACCATCCCCCTGATGCAGGGCATCAGCCCCGAGCTGATGCAGGTGAACACCCGGGACGACATCGCCCGCTGGTGGGAGGTGGTGGACCGCACCACCGGCCAGCCGGTGCCCCCCGCCCGGTGGAGCTATGCCGGCGGCAGCGTCACCGTCCAGGCCGAACCCTTCCATGAGTACACCGTCAGCTTCCTGGCCTACCTGATCTGGGACCCCGTCCATATGTACAACGCCACCACCAACGGCTGGACCAACTTTGAGCACCAGATCACCTTCGACGTCCGCCAGCCCAAGACCCACCGGTATACCATGGAGCGGCTGCGCCGGTTCATTGCGGAGCATCCCTACGTCAACGTCATCCGGTACACCACCTTTTTCCATCAGTTCACCCTGATCTTTGACGAGCTGCGGCGGGAAAAGTATGTGGACTGGTACGGCTATTCCGCCTCGGTCAGCCCCTACATCCTGGAGCAGTTTGAACAAGAGGTGGGCTATCCCTTCCGTCCCGAATACATCATCGACCAGGGCTACTACAACAACCAGTACCGGGTGCCCAGCAGGGAGTACCGGGACTTCATGGCGTTCCAGCGCCGCGAGGTGGCCAAGCTGGCCAAAGAGATGGTGGACATCACCCACGAATGCGGCTGCGAGGCCATGATGTTCCTGGGGGACCACTGGATCGGCACCGAACCCTTTATGCCCGAGTTCAAGACCATCGGGCTGGATGCGGTGGTGGGCAGCGTGGGCAACGGCAGCACCCTGCGGCTGATCTCGGACATCCCCGGGG
>OESA01000126.1_pt1 | contig 27966 bp, 26 predicted proteins | sample 1540101 | NCBI WGS metagenome assembly OESA01 (sample SAMEA3891891, study PRJEB23780) | metagenome | biome: terrestrial biome; feature: animal house; material: Caecal content | place: Italy | collected 2015-05-05 | reverse complement strand
TATACACCATAAGGAGGAAAAAATCATTATGAAACTCAAGAAGATTGCTTCCCTGGCTCTGGCCGGCGTCATGGCTGTCAGCATGCTGACCGCTTGCGACACCACCAGCAACACTCCCGAGGGTCCCAACGGTGGCGACGATGTTATCACTACTCCTGTCAATGACATGACTTCGGCTTTCCAGTTAGAAATGAGCAAAACGGCTAAGATGAAGGTCAATATGTCTTATAGCGAGGACCTGCAGGATGATTTGGCATTTGCCGCTGACGAAGTTGGCTATGCTACCATCTTCGACTTCTGCACCGCTATCCGTGCTGCCGGCGGCGTCCGTACGGTTGCTAACTTTGACCGGAACGGCACCGTTTATGTGGCTGATGTTAACAACGGTATTTGGAACGTTTGGGCCAACAACAACGTTGCTGGTGATCTGGGCGTTGCTGCCGCAGGTATGAGCGCTCGGAATGTTGCGGATGCTTTCAATGAACTGATCCCCGAAGGCAATGAGGTGGATGATGAGACCGTCACCATGCTGTTTGTTGTTGATGACACCATCGGCGAAGCCAATGCTGTCAAGAATGTTGGCAAGCTGGTAAACGACCAGATTGAGCGGCTGCGCATTGATGACGACAACTCTCAGGAAGTAGTGTTTGGGGACGATGATGCCACTACCTTCCACTATGTCTATAATGGTTCTGTTGCCATTGAGAACAAGAGCATCGACAGCCACGACATGGGCGTGAACCTCATCGCTGTTGAGATCACCCGCGTTGCTACCCTGCCCCACGTCTGATTTAGCTGAACGTACTTATAACAGTTCCGGCTGCACCATAACCGGGATTGATATAAGGAGCTGGCAGGCGTAAAATCCTGCTGGTTCAAATGCTCCACCCTTTTCATGTGACGACAAAAAGGAATACCTAACCAATGTTCCTTCTGTTGTTGATCGCACCAAAACAAAAGAACTTTGCGTCACGAAAGATAGGGTCCCTCTGCGGGGGCTGGCGAAAGCCGGCCCCCGCATTGTTTTTGTACCTGCGGACGGCCCCCAGGGCGGCGAGATGACAAAGAGAGCGGCGGGATGGGCGGGTGGGTTTGTAGGAATTGATACTTTACAATGCTATCATGGTAAAGTATAATAGGCGTATGACACCCAACCATCCGTTTTGACTACAATGCAGGAAAGGGGAACGCTGCATGGAATTGTCACTTGACCTGCTGCAGCCCAAGGAGCGGGCCTCCTTTGGGCTGCGGGCCCTCTACGAGGCGGCGGGCTGCCGCAAGTACCACATGGGCCAGTTTGAAGAATACGCCCTCTATCAGGAAAACCAGAGTTTCCTGCCGTCGCGGCAGGTCATCACCTTCACCGACCTGGACGGGCGGCTGCTGGCCCTGAAGCCGGACGTCACCCTGTCCATAGCCAAGAGCGCCCAGCCCGCCCCGGGCGAGACCAAGCGCTTTTATTACAGCGAAAACGTCTACCGCCCCGCGGCCGAAAGCCATACGTTCAAAGAGATCGCCCAGATGGGGGTGGAGTTCATCGGACGGGCGGGGGAGGCCGAGACGGGCCAGGCGGTGGCGCTGGCGGCCCGCTCGCTGGCATGGCTGTCCGAGAGCATGGGCCCGGCCTGGCGGCTGGAAGTCGGGCACATGGGTTATCTGTCCGGCCTGATGGAGGCGCTGGCGGTGCCCGCGCTTGCCCGGCAGGAGATCCTGGCCCGGCTGCGGGCCCGCAACAGCCATGGGCTGCGGGCGGCGGCGCTGGCCGCCGGCCTGAGCGCGGAAGGGGCGGAGGCCCTGGCCGCCCTGCTGACTTTCTGCGGGCCGGCGCCCGCGGTGCTGCCCCGGGCGGAGGCCGCCTGCCGGAACGCCGCCATGCGGGCCGCCGTGGCCGAGCTGCGGGCGGCGCTGGCCGAGGCCGGCCAGGACGTCCAGATCGACTTGTCCCTTTCGGGGGAGATGGAGTATTACAACGGCCTGGTCCTGCAGGGGTACCTGCAGGGCGCGGCCCGGCCGGTGCTGCGGGGCGGCCGCTACGACCTGCTGGCCCGCAAGTTCACCCCCGGGGCGGGGGCGGTGGGGTTCGCCGTCTATCTGGACGAGCTGGACCGCCTGGCCCCGGCGCCCCCGGCGGCGGCCGCCCCCGCCCTGCTGAACGTGGCCCTGCCCAAGGGCCGGCTGGGGGACAAGGTCTACGGCCTGCTGGCCGCCGCCGGCTGCCTGACCCCCGAGGACTACAACGCCACCCGCAAGCTGGTAGTGGAGGACGCCGCCGCCGGGGTGCGGTGCTTCCTGGTCAAGCCCAGCGACGTGGCCATCTATGTGGAACACGGGGCCGCCGACCTGGGCATCGCCGGCAAGGACATCCTGGCCGAGTCGGAGGCCGACGTCTACGAGCTGCTGGACACCGGCCTGGGCCGCTGCCGGATGTGCGTGGCCGGGCCGGCCGGCTTCCGGGAGGACCCCGGCCGCCCCCTGCGGGTGGCCACCAAGTTCCCGCGCATCGCCAAGGAATACTATGGGGCCCAGGGCCGGGACATCGAGATCATCAAGCTGAACGGCTCCATCGAGCTGGCCCCGATCCTGGGGCTGTCCGACGTGATCGTGGACATCGTGGAGACCGGCGCCACCCTGCGGGAAAACGGCCTGGCTGTCCTGGCCGAGTTCATGCCCATTTCGGCCCGGGTGGTGGCCAACAAGGCAAGCTATCAGTTCAAGCGCCGCGAGGCCGACCGGCTTCTGGCCCGGCTGCAGGCGGCGCTGGCCCAAAAGGAGGAGAAAACGCCATGATGAAACTGTACCGTTTGGAGGACCTGACCCCCGACCAGATCTTGAACCGGGATCTGCGGGCGGAACAGGACGTGGAGGAGGTGGTGGACGCCATCATCGCCGACGTGCGGGCCCGGGGGGATGCGGCCCTGCGGGATTACGCCCTCCGGTTCGACGGCGCCAGGCTGGAAGAGCTGGAAGTGTCGGCGCAGGAGATGGACCAGGCCCTGGCGGACGCCGACCCCTATTTTCTGGACACCCTGCGGATGGCGGCAGCCAACATCGAGGCGTTCCACCGCCGCCAGCTCCGGGACAGCTTTGTCATGACCGAGCAGGACGGGGTGATCCTGGGCCAGAAATATACCCCGGTGGAGCGGGCGGGGGTCTATGTGCCGGGGGGCACGGCGGCCTACCCCTCCACCGTCCTGATGGACGTCATCCCCGCCCGGGTGGCGGGGGTGCCCGAGATCGTCATGACCACCCCCGCCGGCCGGGACGGCAGGGTGGACCCCGCCATCCTGGCGGCGGCGTCGGTGGCCGGCGTCACCCGCATCTTCAAGGCCGGCGGGGCGCAGGCGGTGGCGGCCCTGGCCTACGGCACCGAGAGCGTGCCGGCGGTGGACAAGATCGTGGGCCCCGGCAACATCTATGTGGCCACCGCCAAGCGCAAGGTCTACGGCAAGGTGGGCATCGACATGATCGCCGGCCCCAGCGAGATCCTGGTCCTGGCCGACGGCGGCTGCAGACCCGCCTGGGTGGCCGCCGACCTGCTCAGCCAGGCCGAGCACGACCGGCTGGCCAGCCCGGTGCTGGTCACCGACAGCGAGGCGCTGGCCCTGGCCGTCCAGGCCGAGGTGGAGGTCCAGCTGGACGCCCTGCCCCGCCGGGACATCGCCCGGGCCAGCGTGGAGACGGGGGGCAAGATCATCCTCTGCGGCAGCCTGGACCAGGCCGTCGATGTGTGCAACATCATCGCCCCCGAGCACCTGGAGCTCTGCGTGGAGGACCCCTTTGCCCTGCTGGGGCGGATCAAAAACGCCGGCAGCATCTTCCTGGGGCGCAACGTCCCCGAGGCGCTGGGGGACTATTTCGCCGGGCCCAACCACACCCTGCCCACCAGCGGCACCGCCCGGTTTTCCAGCCCGCTGGGGGTGGACGACTTCGTCAAGCGGTCCAGTTTCATCTACTACACCCGGGAGGCGCTGGGCAGGGTCAAGGACCGGATCGCCGGCTTTGCGGAGGCGGAGGGCCTCCACGCCCACGCCCGCAGCGTCACCATCCGCTATGAAGAAGGAGGCGGTGGAAAATGAGCCGCTATCTCTCCCCGACCCTGCAGGACCTGGTCCCCTATACACCCGGGGACATCCCCCGCAGGCGGTCGGTCCTCAAGCTGAACACCAACGAGAACCCCTATCCGCCCCCGACGCCGGTGATCGAGGCGGTCCGCCGGGTGGCCGACCGGCTGCAGCTCTACCCCGACCCCAACTGCCTGAAGCTGCGCCAGGCCGCCGCCGAATATTATGAGCTGGAGCCGGACCAGATCATGGCCGGCAACGGCAGCGACGAAAACCTGTTCTTTGCCCTGCGGGCTTTCTGCGACGCCGGCCGCCCTCTGGCCCGGCCCGACGTCACCTACGGCTGCTACGGGGTCTGGTGCGGCCTGATGCACATCCCCCAGCACATCATCCCGCTGGAAAAGGACTTCACCCTGGACCCGGCCCGGTACTATGACCTGAACGAGACCATCGTCATCGCCAACCCCAACGCCCCCACCGGCCTGGCCCTGCCCCCCGAGGCCATCGGGGAGATCGCCGCCCGCAACCCCGACGGGGTGGTGATCGTGGACGAGGCCTATGTGGACTTTGGGGCCCGGAGCTGCGTGCCCCTGATCCGGGACCACGAGAACCTGCTGGTGGTCCAGACCTTTTCCAAGTCGCGGCAGATGGCCGGGGCGCGGCTGGGCTTTGCCATGGGGAACAAAGAGCTGATCGCGGACCTGGAGCGGGTCCGCAACAGCCTCAACCCCTACAACGTCAACCAGATGACCCAGGCGGCCGGCATCGCCTCCCTCCAGTGCGAGGGCTATTTCCGGGAGACCTGCCGCCAGGTGATCGAGACCCGGGAGTGGGCCGCCCAGGAGCTGGTCCGCCGGGGGTTCGTGGTCACCGACAGCAGGGCGAACTTCCTCTTTGCGCGGACGCCCAAGATGCTGTCACGGGTCCTGTTCCGGGAGCTGCGGCAGCGGGCGGTGCTGGTCCGCTACTTCGACGAGCCCCGCACCGAGCACTGGCTGCGCATCACCGTGGGCACCAAGGAGCAGATGGAGATCCTGCTCCAGAGACTGGACAAGATCCTGAAGGAGGCATGACCCATGCGGGATATACGACTGGAACGCAACACCGCCGAGACCCAGATCGAGCTGACGCTGGACCTGGACGGCGCGGGCATCTACCAGGTGGACACCGGCTGCGGCTTTTTGAACCATATGCTGGAGCTGTTCGCCCGGCACGGGCGCTTTGACCTGGTGCTGACCTGCCACGGGGATGTGGAGGTGGACTATCACCACACCGCCGAGGATGTGGGCATCGCCCTGGGGCAGGCGTTCCGCCGGGGGCTGGGAGAGATGCGGGGCATCCGGCGGTACGGCAGCTTCTGCCTGCCGATGGACGAGGCGCTGGTCCTTGCCGCGGTGGACCTGTCGGGCCGCTGCACCCTGAACTGGGACGTCCGCTGCCCCACCGAGAAGGTGGGGGATTTCGACGTGGAGTGCGCCCGGGAGTTCTGGCTGGGGTTTGCCCGCAGCGTCCCGGCGACGCTGCACTTCGTCCAGTTTGCGGGCGGCAACAGCCACCACATCCTGGAAGCCTGCTGGAAAGGGATGGCCCGGGCCCTGGCTGCCGCCGTCCAGGTGGACCAGGCGCACCGGGATGAGATCCCCTCGACGAAAGGACTGCTGGTATGATCGCTGTCATTGATTACGGGGTGGGCAACCTGTTCAGCCTCCGCTCCAGCCTGCGGCGCCTGGGGCTGGACGCCGCCGTCACCGCCGACCCCGCCCGGATCCGGGCGGCGGACCGGATCATCCTGCCCGGGGTGGGCGCCTTTGGGGACGCCATGGACAAGCTCAGGGCCGCCGGGCTGGTCCCGGTGCTGCGGCAGGAGGCCGCCCAAAAGCCCCTGCTGGGCATCTGCCTGGGGATGCAGCTGCTGTTCGACCGCAGCTTTGAATACGGGGAGCACCCCGGCCTCGGCCTGGTGCCGGGGCAGGTGTGCCCCCTGGCCCCTGACCTGACCGACCCGTCGCTCAAGGTGCCCCAGATCGGCTGGAACGCCCTCCACATCCTCCGGGACGACCCGCTGTTCCGCTACATCCGGGAGGGGGAGCATGTCTATTACGTCCACAGCTATTACGCGAAGGACTGCGCCCCCAGCACCCTGGCCGTCAGCGAGTATTCCATCCCCGTCACCGGGGTGGTGCGGGCCGGCAGGGTCTACGGCACCCAGTTCCACCCCGAAAAGAGCGGCGATACCGGCCTGCGCATCCTGCGGGCCTTTGCCGAGCTTTGAGCCGGCGCGCCCGCCGCCTGACACGAAACAAAGGAGTTCGCCATGAAATTGTTCCCAGCCATTGACCTGCGGGGCGGACAGGTGGTCCGCCTGACCCAGGGCGACTACGACCGCATGACCGTCTACGGCGCCGACCCTGCCGCCCAGGCCGCCGCCTTCCGGCAGGCGGGGGCCTCCTGCCTCCACCTGGTGGACCTGGACGGGGCCCGGGACGGCGCGCCGGCCAACGGGCCGGCCATCCAGGCCATCGCCCGGCAGGGCGGCCTGTACATCGAGGTGGGGGGCGGCATCCGCACCCAGCAGCGTATCGAGGAATATCTGGCCCTGGGGGTGGGGCGGTGCATCCTGGGCAGCGTGGCGGTGACGGATTTTGCCTTTACCGCCCGGATGCTGCGCGAGTACGGCAGCAAGCTGGCCGTAGGGGTGGACCTGAAGGACGGCCGGGCCGCCATCCACGGCTGGCGGGAGACCAGCGGCACGGACGGCCTTGCCTTCTGCCGCCGGCTGGCGGACGCCGGGTGCACCGCCCTCATCGTCACCGACATCGCCCGGGACGGCGCGATGCAGGGGACCAACCTGGAACTGTACCGCCGCCTGCGGCAGGAGCTGCCGGGCCTGGCCCTGACGGCCAGCGGCGGCATCCGCCGGATGGAAGAGCTGGCCGCCCTCGACGCCATGGGGGTGGACGCCGCGATCCTGGGCAAGAGCCTTTACACCGGCGCGCTGGATCTGGCGGAATGCGTCCGCCGGTACGAAACGAAAGGATAACGCCTATGATTACCAAGCGGATCATCCCCTGCCTGGACGTGCGCAATGGCCGGGTGGTCAAGGGGGTCAACTTTGAGGGAGTGCGGGACGTGGCCGACCCGGTGGAAATGGCCCGCATGTACAACGCCGCCGGCGCCGACGAGCTGGTGTTCTACGACATCACCGCCAGCTACGAGGGGCGGGCCCTCTTCACCGATATTTTGACCCGGGTGGCGGCCGAGATCTTCATCCCCCTGACGGTGGGGGGCGGCATCAACACCCTGGAGGACTTTGACCGGGTCCTGAAATGCGGGGCCGACAAGGTGTCGGTCAATTCCGGCGCCCTGAAGGACCCCGGGCTGATCCCGGCGGCGGCGGCGCGCTACGGCAGCCAGTGCGTGGTCCTCTCGGCGGACGTCAAGCGGGTGGAGGGGCAGTTCCGGGTCTTTGCCCGGGGCGGCCGGGAGGACACCGGCCGGGACGCCCTGGAGTGGATCGTCCAGTGCGTGGAAAACGGCGCGGGGGAGATCTGCCTCAACAGCATCGACACCGACGGGGTGCGGGGCGGCTTCGACCTGGAGATGCTGGACGCGGTGGCCGCCCGGGTCAGCGTGCCCATCATCGCCTCGGGGGGCGCGGGCAAAAAGGAGGATTTCCTCGAGCTGTTCCGCCACAGGGGGATCGACGCGGGGCTGGCGGCGGGGATTTTCCACCAGAAACAGCTGTCCATCCGCGACCTGAAGGAATATCTTGCAAAAAATGGTGTGGAAATGCGCCTCTGACCCCTTGCATATCGGGCCGGAATAAGATAAACTGTTAGTATGTCCCACTTATGGGCAGGAGAGAGTATGGAACTGAAATTTGACGACAAGGGCCTGATCCCCGCCATCGTGCAGGATCACTACACCAAAGAGGTCCTGACCCTGGCCTACATGAACGCCGAGGCCCTGGCGCTGACCATCGCCGAGGGGCGGACGGTGTTCTGGAGCCGCAGCCGCCAGGAGATCTGGCGCAAGGGGGAGACCAGCGGCAACGTCCAGCGGGTGGTGTCCATCACCGCCGACTGCGACGGCGACGCCCTGGTGGTGGAAGTGGTCAAGAGCGGCCCGGCCTGCCACACCGGCGCCGAGAGCTGCTTTTTCAACCCGGTCTACCTCAGCAGCGAGCTGAAAGCCTTCAGCTGGCAGGGGCTGTACCGCCTGATCGAGGGCCGCAAGACCGAGCCCCGGCAGGGCAGCTATACTTCCTACCTGTTTGAGAAGGGGAAGGAGAAGATCCTCAAAAAAGTGGGCGAAGAGTGCACCGAGGTCATCATCGCCGGCGAAAAGGAGGACAAGGCCGAGACGGTCTACGAGATCAGCGACCTTGCCTACCATGTCCTGGTGCTGATGGTCCAGGCCGGCATCACGGTGGAGGACATCACCCGTGAGCTGGAACAACGACATATCATCGACCATAAGGTCAAACAGGAAAGGATGCAGTGAACAAGGTTATGGCAGACTTCATGAGATCCAGCGTCCACTGCCACTCGACGCTGTGCGACGGCAAAAACACCCTGCAGGAGATGGCATCCGCCGCCTGCGCCCAGGGTCTGGTCACGCTGGGCTTCACGGGGCACAGCCATACCCCCTGCGACCGGGAATACTGCATGAGCCCCCGCCGCACCGCCCTGTACAAGGCCACCATCGCCAAGCTCAAGGCCGAGTACAAGGGCAAGGTGGACATCCTCTGCGGCATCGAGTGGGACCAGTTCTCGGACGACAAGCGGGTGGGATACGACTACTGGATCGGCAGCGTGCATTACCTGCACGGGGCGAACACCGGCAAATACTACGAGATCGACTTCCGCAAGCAGGACCTGGCCGCCTGCATCGCCGACGATTTTGGCGGGGACGGCCTGGCTGCGGCGGAGGCCTATTTCCGCTCGGTGGCCGAGGTGGCGGCTCTGGGGCCGGACATCCTGGGCCATATCGACCTGATCAAAAAGCTGAACCGGGAGGGGGAGTTCTTTGACGAGGACGCCCCCCGCTACCGCGCGGCCGCCATGGGCGCGCTGGAAGCCGCCCGCTCGGCCGGCTGCCTGCTGGAAGTGAACACCGGCGGCGTGTTCCGGGGCTACCGGGACGATTTTTACCCCAGCGGCTGGCTGCTGGAGGCGTGGGCCGGGATGGGCGGCAAGGTCATCATCACCGCCGACGCCCACTCGGTGGACGGCCTGACCTTCGGGTACGAGAAGGCGGCCCGGCAGGTCAGGGCCGCGGGCTTTGCCAGCGTCCAGGTGCTGACCGGCGCGGGCTTCGAGACCCAGGAACTGTAAAACATCCAACGACAGATCACGGCTTCCGCTCCGGCGGGGGCCGTGTTTAGTGTGCCATGCGGCGCGCAGAAGCCGGGGCATCCCCCGGGAACCGTCCCTGCCCGGCCGGGCGGGGCAGACCGAACGAGCAACACCTTTTACGGAGGCGCAATGGAGACCATACGGACCCCGCGGCGGCAGGTGGATCTGATCCACGGCCCCATCTTTAAAAACCTGTTTATTTTTGCCATCCCCATTTTTATTTCCAACCTGTTCCAGCAGCTGTACAACGCGGCGGACGCCATGATCGTGGGCAACGTCCTGGGCGACACCTCGCTGGCGGCGGTGGGGGCCTGCGGCTCGATCTACGAGCTGCTGGTGGGCTTTGGGCTGGGCATCGGCAACGGCCTGGCCATCGTCACCGCCCGGGCCTACGGCGCGGAAGATGCGGCCAAAGTCAAAAAGACGGTGGCCGGCTCGGTCGTCATCGGGCTGGCGGCGTCGGCCATCATCACGGTGGTGGGGCTGCTGTTCCTCTACCCCCTGCTGGAGGCCCTGGACACCCCGCCCGAGATCATCGACGAAGCCTACAGCTACATCCAGCCCATCGCCCAGTATGTGGTGGTCATGTTTGCCTACAACCTCTGCGCGGCGCTGCTGCGGGCGGTGGGCAACAGCGTGATGCCCCTGCTGTTCCTGATCTTTTCCTCCTGCCTCAACGTGGGTCTGGACTACTGGTTCGTGGCCGGGCTGGGGCTGGGGGTGCGGGGCGCTTCCCTGGCCACCGTCCTGTCCCAGGCGGTGTCGGTGGTGCTCTGCATCTTTTACATCGTCCGCCGGGTGAAGCATCTGGTCCCCGGCAAAGAGCACTTTTCCATCGAGGCGGGCCTGTACCGGGAGCTGGTCACCCAGGGCCTGTCCATGGGCCTGATGAGCAGCATCGTCTCGGCGGGCTCGGTCATCCTGCAGTATGGGATCAACGGCCTGGGCACCCTGGTCATCGCCGGACACACCGCCGCCCGCAAGCTGTTCACCTTCACCGATATGCCGGTGATCGCCATGGCGACGGCGGGCTCCACCTTCGTCTCCCAGAACCGGGGCGCGGACAAGCCCGAGCGCATCCGCCGGGGGATGCGGCAGATCTGGCTGTTCGGCTTGGGCACCGCCGTGGTGATGACGGCCCTGATGTGGCTGGGGGCGGATGTGCTGGTGCGGCTGGTGTCCGGCTCCAGCGAGCCGGTGGTGCTGGAAAACGGCGCCCGCTACCTGTGCTGGACCGCGCCTTTCTACTCGGTGCTGGGGGTGCTGCTGGCCACCCGCTACGCCCTGCAGAGCCTGGGGCAGAAGATCCTGCCCCTGATCTCCAGCGGCATCGAGCTGGTGGGCAAGATCATCTTTATGCTGGTGTTCATCCCGCGCTTTGGCTACGACGCGGTGATCCTCTGCGAGCCGGTGATCTGGTGCTTCATGTGCGCCCAGTTGCTCTGGAGCTACTGGCACGACCCCTACATCAAGGGCAGCCAGGCCAAGGCCAAAAAGAACTGAACAAGCCTTTCGGCCCCGCAGATTGACAAAAAAGTCTCGCTCGGATGACATGTGCATACGAGCGAGACACATACAGGGAAATTTGGCGCTGAGAGTGTGCGAGGCCGCAAGGCTGAGTGCGCGATTCAGCGCCAAATTTTGTCTAAAAGGGGGATATTAGGGGGAAAGAATTTCTGACCTGCGCAGCAGGCAGAAATGGGTTCCCCCAAAAGCGTGGCGCTTTTGCGACACGCTGGATCCGCTCCGGCGGGGCTTTTTGCTGCGGGGGACGCCTTTTGCAGCCGCGCCGGAAAATTGTGAAAGGAATGTTGACAACCTGTGAAAACTATGATATGCTTTTTACATAATTCAGGCGAGCCCGGCTGACTGCTTTCCATTGTGGCAGTCTGGCCTGGCTGCAACTATGCTTATCTGCGGACCCTTGCATATATACCCCCGGCGGAGACACCACATCCGCCGGGGGCTTTGTTTTGCGCGGGCGCGTCTGGGGCTGCCGTGCCCGCGGGAACGGGGAGCAAATTGCCGGCAGTGAGGCACGCTCCGCGCCCGACCCTACAAAATATTACAACAAATATGCAAGTTGTGACAAATTCGTGGCGAAACGGTGAAAATCGTGATACAATACTCACAACATAAGGCGGGGTCATGGACCCGGCCCCGCCTGGTCTCTTGTCCGTTGATCCACGCAACAAAGTGAGGTGTACATCATGAAAGTGAAAAAGCTCTTGGCCCTTGTCCTGTCCGCCCTCATGGCGGTGACCATGCTGACCGCCTGCGGCGGCGGTAGCGGCGCTGGAAAGACTGTGTCGATTGACCGTAGTGAAGTGGAAGAAATTTTTGCAGAAATGGGCTATGATGTCGATGTTAAAACCTCTAATGCGGCAACTGCTATAGCGAAGCAAACAGCAGCATGGATAGAAGAAGTGAATTACGCAACTGCTGTAGAACAAGTTACAACTGAAGTGGGTAATAATTTCCCGACAGATGCTGTGGGAGGATGCTCTTTTATAGCCAAAGCTGATTTGGAAGCTCAGGATGCTCCGGTAGAGGGAGTTGCAGCATTAGCAATTGCTTACTGCTATACAGGCGAAGCTGGTTCTGATATTGGTGTCAGTGTTGTAGAAGTTAACACAGCCGATAATGTTACTTGTTACTTAGGTGTGGCAGTTGTCCAATAAAATTTAATGCACCCCCCGGCGGCATCCAGCCCTCCAGCCGCCGGGGGCTTTTTGCGGGCGAACTTTCCGCAAAGAGGCCGGCGGCAGTTGACAAGCCCCGGTGGGTGTGCTATGTTTATTGCAGTAAAGGGTGGAGCAGAGGTCCTGTCTGGACGTGGTGCAAGGTTCAACTTTTCCAAAAGAAAGGATGAATCGCATGAAACTGAAAAAATGGTTGGCTGTGGCTTTGGCTGCCGTGATGACGGCGGGGATGCTGGCAGGCTGTGGTGGTGGCGGCACTGGCGGCTCTCTGAGTATCAATCAGGTCAATCGGCTGCTTGCGGATGCGGGCAGCAGCGTCACAGTCACGTCGGACGATGCGCTGGACAGCGCGGTCCGGTCGGCGGTGGCGCAAATGAAGGAGGACGGTGCGTTTTCCACGCTTGACGCGACGGAAAGCGTCAACAGCACGCTGAATCTGCCGTCCTTCAGCCTGACCGGCGTGAAGGCTGGCGGCGCATATGTCATCACGGAGGACGAGCTGGAGAGCGGCATCAACGCCGCCGCGCTGGCAAGGTTCTTTGAGGTGAACATCGACACCAGCAAGCTGGGCGACCTCGCGGTGGTGGATTCTGCCGACGAGTTCGCGGCGGCGGCCGTTCTCGCGGCGGACACGCTGGTGCACCAGTACCTGACCGAGAGCAGCATCTGCCAGTACGTGCAGAACGAGGAGCTGGCCAGCCAGCTGGTGGCGTTGCTCGAGAACGGCATAACGTTCACATACTATGTGAGCGCTCAGCGCACGACCTATAACGGCGTGACCTACTGGGTGTTCGGCGCGCAGGCGGCTGCGTCCCCCAGCCTGCCGGAGCTGCCGGAACAGAACTGAATCATCGCTTTCCCGGCTTCGACCCCCGGCAGTTTTCTGCCGGGGGCTTTTTTGCGCGAAAATCCACAAAATTTACACAAACCGAAGTATCGTTGTTGACAATATCTAACAGCCGTGGTATGGTTAATCCAACAAAGGACGGCAAGCCTGTCCGGGCGCAATGGTGCGGCGCACAGTTCAAATCTGCCAAAGAAAGGATGGAAGCGTATGAAAGGTAAAAAGATCCTGACGCTGATCCTGGCCGTGGTGCTGGCGGCCGGGATGCTGACTGCCTGCGTAAACGTGCCGGGCAGCTTTGCAGGCGTCAGGCTCGACACATCGACGATCGAACAGATGCTGGAAAACCAGGGGGTGACCGCCACGGTCACGGCAGACGCCGGTCTGACCGAGGCGGTGGACACGGTGGCCGCATCCCTGGCCCTGTACAACCTGAAAGAACTTGACAGCCTGGATGTCGGGGCGATGGTCGCCCGGCAGGCCGGCGTCACCCCGCTGTCCTGCGAGGTGTACGGGGATTCCTATTGGGTCAGCACGCCGCTGGGCTATGCTTCCCGGCGGGAGCGGACCGCCTCTTCCCTGATCGGAAAACTGGGCGACGGCAGCTATCATGTGGCCGCGGCGGTTTTTGTGGAGCAGGGAGGCCAGAGACAGATCCTGTTCGCTGTAACAGCAGCGTAAAATTTTGAAAAGAGGTGTGCATCTTATGAAATGCAAAAAACTTTTGGCTTTGGTCATGGCAGCGGTGCTGTCGGTCAGTATGCTGACCGCCTGTGGCGGCGGCAGCGGCGTAAAAGATACGCTGAGCACCACACAGGTAGAAAGCTTGGTAGAAGCAGCAGGAAGTGATGCTGTGATTAGCCACAATTCGACCATGAACAATATTGTTCGTGCGGCGGCCCAGGATTTGGCCAATGGTAGTTCTCAGAGCACTGTGAGAAATACCATTACAAATAAAATGGGCTGGGGAATTGTTAGCCAGGTTCAAAACTTCATCAGCCAGTTCCTGGGCAGCCTGGGTATTTTGACGCCCAATGTTTCGACAGGTTTGGTTCAGATCGTTCAGGCGGATCAACTGGAAGCAAGCCTTAGCAGCGGCGGTGTCGCATCCAAGCTCGGCGCATACAAAGACAAAGTCGCAGAAATGAGACCGATCAATACCGCTGAAAAGTTTATGGCAACGCTGGTTTTGGCATCTGACGGCACGCTCGGACAGGCTATAAACGGCGAAAACGGTTTGGGCATGACCTACAGCGTGAGTGGTTATGAAGTGGAAGACCCGAATGGGGTTGACTATTGGGTTTTTGCCATCGAGATTACGCTGTCTTAAAGGATTCTCATACATAAACACCATGGCCCTCGGGTGACCGGGGGCCTTTTTCTGTCCGCAGGCGCAAAAAGACCGCGGCTGCTGAGAGGGGAAAGCAGACCGCGGTCCGGGAGATCGGATTGAAAAAATTTGGGATTATTACAGGGAGGAATAGCCGAAGCTGTTCACCAAAGCGTCGATGGGCTGGCCGGCTTTGCACATGGGGCAGTCCCGGGACTCGTAGCTCTGGTAGTCGGGCAGGTTGTTGGGGTCAAAGATGGAGTTGACCCGCATCCCCATGAATTCGTGGGTGGTGGCGAAGATGGCCGCCAGGCCCGCCACCTGCCCGCCGTAGTACTGCACCGCCTCCACGGCCGCCTTGATGGAGTAGCCGGTGGTGATGGAGGCCGACAGGATCAGCACGTGCCGGCCCCGCACCATGGGGGCGATGTTGTCCCGCAGGATGATCTGGCTGCCCGAGGTGTACTCGGGGGTGATGATGTAGATGGTCTGGTGGGCGTTCATGTTGCGGAAGCCGTCCTTGGTCAGCTCGTTGGCCATACAGGTGCCGATCACCTGGGTGCCGTCCAGGCACAGGATGGTGTCCACGATGGTGGTGCTCTTGTACATGTGCACCAGCTCTTTGGCGGTCTCCGCCGCTTCGGACAGGCGGGTCTTCTGCATGGTCACGTCAATGTAATAGTTGATGTGGCTGTGGCTGGTGGCGAAGTGCCCCCGTGCGACGCGCAGGATCATCCGCTTGTTGTTGGTGGGCAGCTTTACCATGTTGATCATTTTGAAGACCCCTCCTGTTTTTTTGGATTCGGCCGCCGGGCGTCCCGTTGGCGCGTAAAAGTATACCTTTATTGTAGCGGGAAATCCTTTTGCGCACAATACACATATTTCACAAATTTTAGGAAAAAATTCAGTCTAATATACTGTCTGTCTCCCGGGCCTTGACAGGGCCCTGCAAACGTGTTATAGTCTACTTACAAACCGATGAAGCGGAAGATGCGGCCTATCGCACCCCCAGCCAGAGAGCCTGCGGCAGCTGAAAAGCAGGCGGGGGCCTGCGCGCCGCTGTGGGCCGCCGAGGGCGCGGGGGAAGGGCGATGGAGCCTGCGTATCCCGCGACGGCAGGGCGCACGTCAGCGCCGGGGATGTGTTGGCATCCCGTCAGAGGGTGCGGCCCCCGGAGGGCCGCAAAGCAAGGTGGCACCGCGGATAATTTGCGTTATTCGTCCTTGACAAGACCGGCAGGTCCGGCTTTGTCCGGGGCGTTTTTTTCTGCGGCGGGGCGGTTTGGACCGCCCGCTTCCTGCCGGGAGATTCGATCCGCATCTATGCAAAGGGAGGCATTTTTATGAGTGAGCAGAGCGAGCGCAAGCGCGTGATTTTGTCCGGCATCCAGCCCACCGGCACCTTTACTCTGGGCAACTACATTGGGGCGGTCCGCAACTGGGCCAAGCTGCAGGATCAGTTCGACTGCCTGTATATGGTGGCCGACCTCCACGCTCTGACCGTCCGGCAGGAGCCCGCAGCCCTCCGCCGCCACACCCGCGAGGCCGCGGCCATGCTGCTGGCCGCCGGCATCGACCCGGCCCAGAGCATCCTCTTTATCCAGAGCCATGTCCCGGCCCACACCCAGCTGAACTGGATCCTGTGCTGCAACGCCCAGTTCGGCGAGCTGAGCCGCATGACCCAGTTCAAAGACAAAAGCGCCAAGCACCCCGACAACGTCAACGGCGGCCTGTTCACCTACCCGGCCCTGATGGCGGCGGACATCCTGATCTACAATGCGGACCTGGTCCCGGTGGGCCAGGACCAGACCCAGCACCTGGAGCTGGCCCGCAACGTGGCCCAGCGCTTCAACAACGCCTACAGCCCCACCTTCAACCTCCCCGAGGGCTATGTGACCAAGGAGGGGGCCAAGATCATGTCCCTGGCCGACCCCACCCGCAAGATGAGCAAGAGCGACACCAACGCCAACGCTTTCATCCTGCTGACCGACGACCGGGACGCCATCACCCGCAAGTTCAAGCGGGCGGTCACCGACTCGGACGGGGTGGTCCGGTACGACCCCGCGGCCAAGCCCGGCGTGTCCAACCTGATGGTCATTTATCAGGTCTTTACCGGCAAGAGCTTTGAGGAGATCGAGCGGGAGTTCGACGGCCAGGGCTACGGCGTCTTTAAAGAGGCGGTGGGCGCGGCGGTGGCCGACGGCCTGGCCCCCATCCAGGGCGAGTACGAGCGCATCCTGGCCGACAAGGCGTATGTGGACGGCGTCCTGAAAGAGGGCGCTGCGGCAGCCTCCCGCATCGCCGACCGGATGATCCAGAAGGTCTACCGCAAGGTGGGGCTGCTCCAGCTGTAAAGGCTCCGGGGATGTCCCCGGCCGGCCGCAGACCAAACCGGCTTTGGGCCCGCGTTTCCGCCTTCTTCCGGCGGGACGCGGGCCCTTTTGCGCTTTTGCGCCGCCGTGCCCCCGGAAAGGGCCGAAAAACGCTTCCGTTCGCACCTTTTCGGGCCGGCAGGTCGGCGGGACAGGGCGCTGGAAAGTATTTTGTGTCGAACAAACGCGGAATTCTTGACGAATGCTGTCCCTTCCTGTATACTGGAAAAAACAGGAAACAGGCCGCTGGTTCGGAGCGGCCGCCTGCAGGAATGCAAAAAGGAGAACGAAATGATGAAAGACAAAAGCACCGGGATCGTCCGCGGCATTGACAATCTGGGGCGCGTGGTCCTGCCCAAGGAGCTGCGCACCGCGCTGGGGATGTCCAGCGACAGCAAGGTGGAGATCTTTGCGGAAGACGGTGCTATCGTGATGCGCAAGTATATCCCGCCCAAGGCCTGCACCTTCTGCGGCGCAGTGGACGAGAAAGCCGTCCTCTTTGAAGGGCGGTGCATCTGCCCGGCCTGCCTGGCCCGGCTTGCCGCCATCAAGACCAACTGAGGAAAGGGGGCCTGCACACCTATGAGCACCCTGCGCTATACTTCGATCCCCTCCACCCGGCCGGGGGCCAGGCTGAACGTCCTGCTCTGCCTGCCCGAAGGCCGGCCCCGGGCCGTCCTCCAGATGACCCACGGGATGGTGGAATACATTGGCCGCTACGAAGAGCTGGCCCGCTATCTGGCCGGCCACGGCATCGCGGCGGTGGGCCACGACCATCTGGGCCACGGCGGCTCGGTGGCCAGCAAGGAGGACTACGGTTATTTTGGGCGGCCGGACGGCAACCGCCTGCTGCTGGAGGACATCCATGCCGTCACCCGGTGGGCCAAGGCCCTGCCCGAGCTGGCGGGCCTGCCCTGGTTTTTGCTGGGGCACAGCATGGGCTCTTTTTATGCACGGCAGTACATCTGCGAGTACGGCGATGAGCTGGCCGGCGCCATCCTGATGGGCACCGGCTGGCAGCCCCGGGCCGCCGTGCTGGGGGGCCGGGCGCTCTGCCATCTGCTGGCGGCTTTCAAGGGCTGGCATTATCGCAGCAGGCTGGTGAACAGCCTGGCCTTCGGCAGCTACAACCGCAGTTTCGAGCCGGCCCGCACTCCCAACGACTGGCTCAACCGGGACGCAAACGAGGTGGACCGCTACCGCGCCGAGGAGCGGTGCAGCTTTATCTTTACTCTGAACGGATACGACAGCCTGTTCACCGGGCTGGCGCGGCTGTGCGACAAAAAGCTGCTGGCCCGGGTGCCCCGGGACCTGCCCCTGCTCTTTCTGGCGGGGGAGGACGACCCGGTGGGGGACAAGGGCAGGGGCGTGCGCAAAGCGGCCCAAAGCCTGCGGGAAGCCGGGGTCCGGCAGATCGAGGTCAAGCTCTACCCCGGCGCCCGCCACGAGCTGCTGGTGGAGCTGAACCGCCGGGAGGTCTTTGAGGACATCCGCGCCTTTATCGAAAAGCGGATCTGAGGCCCCACAGGAACGAAAAACAGGCGTCCGCACCGGTTGCGGGCGCCTGTTTGGGCATAGCAGTATTATTTGTTCTCTTCCGGCGGGGTCAGGGCGCGGATGCGGGTCTCGCTGGTCTTGACCAGGTTGAGCAGGCTGGACGTATAGAGGGGGAACTCCCGGGTCAGGCTCTCGGTGGTCATGGCCAGGGGGGCGGTGTCCTCCAGGCCCTCGCCGGTTTTCACGCTGCCACCCGCCAGCAGGACGCTGACGTTGGCCTCGGCCATCCGCATGACGGCGTCGGAATAGCCGTCCCACTGGCCTTCGCTGATGCTGAACATGCTGGCCGCGTTGTGGGGGCCGCTGGTGTACAGCAGCCGGAACATCTTGTAGACGGCCATCATCAGATAGGCGCTGACCTCGGTGACAAGGGCCTTGTTGCGGCACTGGCCCACCTTGGCGTAGAGGACGTTCAGGCTGTTGGAGATCAGCTTTTTGTTCATGGTGGGCAGGACGCTGCCATGGTAGACATTGTCCTTCATCTTGTCGGGGTTGGGGATGTCGTCGGCGGTCAGGACCGCGCCGGTGCGGTCGGCGCTGCGGCCCAGCAGATAGTCGCAGGAGACGCCGTAGTAATCCGCGACCCGGACCACAAAATCCAGGCCGCACTCCCGGATGCCTTTTTCGTAGTGGGAGAGCAGCGCCTGGGAAATGTGCAGGTCCTCGGCGGCCTGCTTTTGGGTGATGCCCCGCTCGGTGCGCAGCAGCTTGATGATACGGTTGAATTCCATGAGTGATCCTCCCGGGCCCCGGCCGCTCTGCCCGGCCGCCGGAAAAAGCCCTTTCTTTCCTTTATACAACAACATGTTGATTATACATAATGGAAAACGACTTGTAAAGGAAAAAATTGACGAGATTTTGCCTGATTTTTCGTCGTTTTTGTCAAAAGGCTTGCTCTGCCACCAGATATATGATACACTGGAGCGGAATCCCCGGCTATTTTGTGTTTCGGCTCGAAAAAGTTTTTTGGGGCATTTGAGGAAAGAGGTGCGTTTTTGCATGAAGACCTTTAAGCTGCATCTGATCCGCCATGGCCTGACCGCCGGCAACCTGGACGGGCGCTACATTGGGGGCGGCACCGACCTGCCCCTGTGCAGCGAGGGCCGGGCCCAGCTGGCCGAGCTGAAAGAGCGGTTTGAATATCCGGTGGTGGACACCGTTTTTTCCTCCCCGCTGCTGCGGGCGGTGGAAACGGCGAACATCCTCTTCCCCGGGGCGGCCCACCAGTTTACGGTCCACGACCTGCGGGAGGCCCACTTTGGGGTGTTTGAGGGCCGCCCGGTGAAAGAGCTGGTCAAAGACCCGGACTTCTCCCGGTGGATCACCCCCGGCTCCGGCTTCACCCCCGAAGGGGCCGAGCCGACGGCGGATTTCCACCGCCGCTGCGGCGAGTCGCTGCTCAAGCTGTTCGAGTATATGATCCGGATGGACGTTACCGAAGCGGCCTGCGTCACCCACGGCGGGGTGATCGTCAGCATGCTGGCCCAGCACGCCCTGCCCAGCCGCCGCCCCGAGCAGTGGATGGCGGACCCGGGCTGCGGCTACACCGTCCAGACCGACGTCCAGCTCTGGATGCGGGACAAAATGGTGGAGGCCATCGACATCGTCCCCTTCGGCTACGCCGACACCCTGCGGGGCCAGGCCGAGACCGAGAACAACGAGGCGTACCAGTAAACCCCATGCAGCGCAAAACGCCGCCCGGCTCAGGCCAGGCGGCGTTTCTGTGTCCCGTCCATCCGCACATGTCGGCTGGACGGGACTTTTTTGACGGAGAAGGGGGCGGCTAGTTGGCGCTGATCTCGGCGCCGGCGCTGTCCCGCAGGACCACTTCCTGGCCGGCCACGCTGCCCATCAGGGCGATGTAGCTGGTGCCGGGCCGGATGTCCAGCGCGGTGCCGTCCGAATTGTAAATGGCCAGGGTGGAGTCGGCGCCGGGCATCCAGAGGATGCTCCAGACCGAGCCGCCGTTCAGGTAGATCCCGGCGCCCATGGTCAGGTCGTACCCCCAGGAATAGCCGTCGTCCCGGCGGGAGGGCGCGCTGTAAAGGATCAGGACGTTGTCAAAACCGGCCTGGGCGCCGGTGTTGGCGTCGGTCTGGGGGCTGCCGTCGGCCCGGGCCATCAGATAGTGGCCGGTGCCGGCGTCGTAGGTGAAGCTGGTGGAGGCGTCGGCCGAGAAGATGACCTCCACCGAGGAGGCGCCTTCCTTGCCGCCGGCGGGCTCCCCGAAGGGCAGCAGGGGCGGCAGCTGGACGCCTGCATCCTCGTCGGACTCGCTGTCCGCCGAGGCCGCCGGCGCGGCGGCCTGGGGCTCCAGGGAGACGCCAGCGTCGGCCGCCAACGGGGTCAGGGCCGCGCCGCTGGTGGTCCAGCCGATCTGGTCGGGCTGGCCCCACACCCCCTCGTAGTTGAACCCCTTGACCCCCAGGCTGAGGGCGTCCAGCGAGAGGATCTGGTAGTAGTCCAGGAAGTTGGCCGCGTAAAGGCTGGCCCCCCGCTGGACCGGGATGGCCTGCTGGCAGATCAGCAGCTGCAGATAGAGGTCCCGCGCCTGGGCCACGGGGCCGGTCTTGGGCACGGCCTCAAGGGAGGGGTACACCAGACAGAGGCTGGTGCTGCTGTCCCCCTCGGTGAGGGCCTCGAGCACCACCGACGCCTCTCCGATGCCCCACTGGCGGTCGGCGTCCATCCCGTTGTAGAGAAAGACCGAGGCGGGGCGCTGGCCGGGCCAGCGGGCCAGCTCACCGGTCAGGGGGTCTAGGGCGACGGCCTCCCGCTCCGAGGCGGCGCCGCCGTCCTGCTGCCCCAGCGAAAGGCAGCCCGTCAGGAGCAGCGCGGCCAGGCAGCAGGCCGTCAGTGCCAGAGTGAACTTTTTCATGGTGTGATCCTTCCCGTATCAGGCGTTGAAGGCAAAGGCGTCCCGCTCGTCCTCGTCCACGATGGCAAGATAGGTGCGCCCGCGGTTGAACGTCACCGGCTGGCCGTTGTCGGTCACTTCCAGGGGCAGGTCGGGGGCCAGCTTGGACCACTGGCAGGGCCGCACCCGCCCCCGGGTGAAGTAGAAGGCTTCGCCCCCCGCGATGTACTGGACCTGCTGGACGTCTCCCGAGTCGCCGGGATAGGCGGCGATGGGCGCAAAGCAGACCAGCAGGTTCTCGAAGGCGAGCTGCTGGCTGTTCAGCTCGTCCACCGCGGCCTCAAAGCGGCCGGTGCGGGCGCTGTACATCTCCATCCGGTAGACCTGGTCGGGGTCGCTGTAGTGGAACGCCGACTGATAGTTGGCCGAGTGCCGGACCGTCACGTCCCGGCCGCCCGGGCAGCCGTCCAGCAGGACGGTCTCGCCGGTGCGGTAATCGGCAAAGGGGAAAAAGGTGGCGTCGTAATCGTAGGTCAGATCGATGCCGGCATTCTGGGCGGCCTGGCGGATCTCGCTGCCCGAGGTGAACTCGGTGTGCTCATAGGCCACCACCCCGCCGCGGGGGTCCCGGTGGGCCACCTGGGGATGGGTGGGGGTGTTAAAATAGCCTTTGCCCCCGATGTTCAGCCCCGCGTAATCCCACTGGCTGACGTATTGGGTGCAGAACACACTTTCGCCGTCGTGGTAATAGAGGGCCTGCCAGGGCATGATAAGCTGCAGGAACTGATCCCGTCCCGACCGCAGGGGCCCCACCTCGGGGATGCCCTCCGCGCCGCTGTACAGGGCGCACAGCCGGCTGATGTTGCCCTCCACCTTGGACTCGATCAGGATCGGCGCCGCCGACAGCCCCCGCTGGGGCCGGGCGTTCTGGCGGGCGCTGTTGCAGATGTTGTTGACCATCACCCCGACGATCCGCCCCCGGCCGCGCTTGGCCTCGCCGGTCAGGGGGTCGGCGTCGTAGGGGGGCAGGGCGGGCGCGCTGCTGCTGGCCGCCGGCGCCTGGGACGAAGCCGCCGGCGCAGAGGACGCCGCACTGGAAGAGGAGGCGGACTCCTCGCCAAACAGTTTTTGCAGCCAGTCCAGCAGGCTGCCCTGTGCGCTGGCCCCCATCAGGGCCAGCGCGGCGGCGGCAGCGCCCGAGCAGCGCAGCATCAGACGGCGGGTGATCTTCATAAGTGCATCTCTCCTTTGCAATGGGGTCGGACGGGATCGGGTCCCGATGTTTCACATGAGGACAGCCTGTGCATACCAGCCCATTCTGTACCTTTCATTGTAACTATTTTGTATCCTTTTGTAAAGAGGGAGTTCCTGCCGGAACCATTTGGAGAGAAAAACAGACTTTTTTACGCCGGCACTTGCATTTTGCGCCCAGGTGTGGTAAAATAATCGGGCGGTATCCTGCCGCGCAAACAAGAGTATGGTTATGCGCTCGTAGCTCAGTCGGTAGAGCATCTGACTTTTAATCAGAGGGCCCGGGATTCGAGTTCCCGCGAGCGCACCAAAGAAAAGCGTTGAATCGTAAGATTTGACGCTTTTTCTTTTTATGTACCCGCCCAAAGGCGGGGAGTGCACGGTCGGTGCACGGTTTCTGCACGGTCAGGCTTTTCGCAGGAGGATTTTATATCCTGTGGAATTCCTTTGCAGTTTGTGCCCGAATTTGCATCAGGTCATGAGGGCCAGGCGAAGCTGTGCCTTCACCGCAGGATCGGCGTTATTCAACAGATCGAGCAAGGCGGACATGGAGATGGCGGCCTCACCGGCTATCTCAGACGGTTGAGCGGGCTTACCGGCTTCCTTGTAAAAGCTCTCCTCGAACTTTTGTCCCAGCTCTTTGCGGGAAGTCTGCTGGATATGGGCATAGGTATTGACCAGCATATCCGCGCTGGCATGGCCTGTCGTGCCTTGTACGGCTTTCACATCGCCGCCCGAGATCATCAGCTGGTAGGTGGCACTGGAATGCCGCAGCCCATGAAAGACGATGCGGGGAAATTCCGGGTGCGCGTCCTGCCATTTGAGGAACTTTTTGCGGATGAGGACCGGCTCCACGGCCTGACCGTTGGGCAGGCGCAAGAGCATTCCACTGTCGTGGTAGCGCTCTGGGGCACAAGCCTCGTCGGCCTTTAACTGTTCCAGCCAGCATTTTAGTTCCTCCCGAAGGGCGGTGGTCAGGAAGATGATTCGGCGAGAAGCATCTGTTTTGGTGCTTTTTAGAATCAGAAGGGTCTTGCTGCCCTCCCGCTTGTCCTCAAATGCTTTTAACACACAACTGTCGCCTACTTGGCTTAGAGATTCTTTCTGTACCCGCTGCATCGACTTGTTGACTGAAAAGGTGCCGACCCCGCCGGCGGCGTCAAAGTCGATGTCCTCCGGGGTAAGCCCTGCCACTTCGCCTTCCCGCAGTGCGCCAACCAGAGTCAGGTGGACCGCCAGATGAAGGATAGGGTCCTCCATGCTGGCGAGGGCCGCCCGCATTTCCTCGACGCTCCAAATGCTCCGCTCCTGGGTGGTCTTTTTGGGCCCTTCCAGAGGGACGGGGCTTTTCAGTAGAATGCCCCATTCCACCGCATAGAGGAATGCGGTATGCAGCAGCCGGTGGACTTCACGAATGGTGGTACCGGACAGCAGCCGCTGCTTTTGTTTGGAGGTCAGCTTCTGCTTCTTGCCCTCGATATACTGGCCGCAAGGCGTCTTGCTCAGAGTGCTGTACAGGTTTTCCAGGTGATAGGGCTTGAGTTTCTGCATCTCCATGTTTCCAATATACGGAACAATAAGGTTTTGGATGGTGGACAGATTGGACTGATAAGTCTTGGGTGCCCACTTATGCTTGCTGCACTGTTTGGGCAGCCAGTCCATCAGGAACTCACCGACCGTTACCGTTGAAGGGATCAGGAAGGTGCCGCTGGCCAGCTCATGCTCCACCTGCTTTTTGCGGTTCATCGCCTCCTCTTTGGTGGGAAAGCTCTCCCATTTGTCGCAGCTTTTGCCGTGCTCATCGAGATAGGTGTAGCGGACGCTGTAGGAGCTGCCGCGTTTGGTGATATATGCCATACTGTGCCTCCTTGATCAAGCGGCCCGGAACAGCCAGGCGTCGAAGCTGTCCTTGGGAATACGGATGCTTCCGCCTACCCGGAGGACACGGAACTCGGAGGTGCTGTTGCACAGGTTATAGGCAGAGCGCAGGCTGATGGCCAGCATTTGCGCCACTTCCTCCACCGTGTACACGCAAGCTCTCGACTCAGGATGTTTCGGGTCAGAGATGGGAGACTTGACGGCATTGTTTTGGGTGACCGATTCCATTGTACCGGTTTCGGGGGTGTTTTGCAAGGTTTCTGAGGTGAAATTTGTGGGTGTGTTGTTATTTTTCTTCATTGGCATTCTCCTTTTCATGGTTCAAAGTTCGGCAGTACGCTGGGCGGCTTTGGGCCTCCTGAATTCGTCCAAAACCTCTTTCGGTATCCGTTCCAGCAATGCCAGAGCATCCTCATAATCGCGCCGGAGCTGCGCGTCCCGCAGCTCCTTGAGGACGCTGGTTTTGGTGGCGGCTTCCAGAGATTGCTCCAACTCGGCGGCCTTCTTTTTCAGTTGCTTGTTCTCTGTGGCCGTCTCGGTGAAGGCTACGTTGTACTTCTTGAGCTGAGTGTGCATCTTCTCCACAGCCGGGATATAACCGTCCAGCAGTTTGGAGATTTCGGCGGCCCGCTTTTTGCCATTAAAGGGGCCAATATCGTTCAAAAGCTCATCCAGCTTTTGGTGCTGCCTGTTGAGGCGAGTCATCTCTTTGAAGATGCGGGGTGGGATGTGGTCGCGGCCCGTCTGGCTGGCGCTCTCCCCACGCTCCAGGTCGGGGTATTTTATGACCATGTGTTCCCAGAACTTGTCCTGCCACCAGGTCAGCTTCTTTTTGTTGCCCACGATCTCTTTGGCGCTCAGACGACCGTCCGCTGTCAATGGGACAAAAGAAAGGTGCATATGGGGCGTTTTCTCGTCCATATGCACCACGGCGGAGATGATCGTTTCTCTGGATTGGTATGGCTCAAAGAAGCGGAGCGTTTCTTCAAAGTAGCGCCGGATTTCGGGCAGCTTCTTGTCTTTGAAGACTTCCGGTGTAGCGGTGAACAGAACCTCCACCACCCGGACACTGTCCGTCCGGGTGCGGCAGCCGGCAACGCTGATCTGCCGCTCGGCCTCAGCCCGGTAACGCTGGGGCGGCTCAATCAGGTGAAAATTGTACTTGCTGCGGGAGAGGTCAATATCAGGGTTGCTGGCGTACTTCTCTTTGGTGCGCTCATTGTGGGCCTCAATGCTCGATATCTCCGGCCCCTTGTACTTGGCGAAGCGCATGATGGCGTATTGTGATTGGCTCAAGGACGGCCCTCCTTTTTGGCAATTCAATCATATTGGTGACGGGCATAGTACAAACTCCTTTCTTTTGGATGGGTGGATGAGCTTCGATTACAAAAGTGGTGCTGGACAAAATGTCCACTACCACTTTAGCCTTATAAAGGATTTGCGTATATGGCGTGTTTTAGGATTTTCGCTATGTACGTGCGTACAGAACTTGTACATATGTACATAGCAAAAAGGCCAAGTTTCCTCTTATACAGAATTTTGGCTGTTCCCAAAATGGGAACAGCCACTTCAACTGTAAAAGAGAGGTCGGTGAGTCGCCGATCCCTTGCTGGCAGGTTAGGGGCGTTTTAACTTGGTTGTGACCAATTCGGTCACAGCCACTTCAAGGGAGTAACAAACGGTTACGCCCCTTGAGGCCTTGCACTATGCCGCTGTACAGACTTTGTACATACGTACATAGCGAAAAGGCCAAATTCTCTCATATACAGAATTACCGTCCCCAGGATGAGGGAGCAGGCTCGGGTTGGACAAGGGCTTCGATTCCCAGATAGCCCCATACGCGGCGGCCCGCTGCGTTGAGGATGTTGTTGGTGTGCTCCAAGTTGTATTTTTTCAGGTTGGCAATCAGGTTATCGCTGAAGCTCCTGGCTTTCAGGGGCACCAGGTTGTTCTCCTCACACCACATCTTATAAATGGTATAGAGGTCCTTGGAGCTGATACAGGCATCCGCTTTAAGATGGATATAGTCCTCCGCCTCCATGAAGTCGAAGAAGTTGTTATTGTCCCGCTTGACAAGCTCCCGGTTGCGCCGGGCACGGTCGCTCTCGGTGAACTTGAAGCCGTTCTGAACGAGACGCTGCAGGCCCTCAAAGGCCCACAGAAAAATCCCTTCGGCCTCGGCAGCCATCTTCTCGGCGATGTCCGGGTCGTCCACCCGGTCGGCGGGCTTGTCCCTGGTGGTCAGGACCAGCTGCCGCCGGTAGAAGCCATCGCTTCGGTCATACAGGGCTTGCAAGTCTCCGTTGCTGAAGGCCAGCAACCGGGCATACATCCAGCCCTGGTAGCTCTGCTTACCCTTGCGTTCCAGATCCATCTGGCCCTGGGCGGTGACAATGGATTTGACGTAGTTTGTCTGCCGCAGGGCTTCGATGCGCATATCGTCATCCACGCAGAGTAGGATGTGTTCCAGGTCGGCCCGGGCAAAGCGGTTTTCGGAAATTTTGCCAATGCTGCCGTCCTTCATATTGGTGCCGAACAGCCTGGACAACACCACGCCAATCTGACTTTTGCCTTCGCCGCCCCGACCTTTGATGACCATCATCCGCTGGCCCTTGTTGCTGGGGATGAGGCAATAACCGATAAACTCCTGAACCGTGGGAATATCCTCCGGGTAGAGCAGGTCGGACAGGAACCGCAGCCAGTGGGCAGGCTGGAATGCTTTGGAATTATACCGGACCGGCAGCCGGTTTCGGACCACTTCCGGCTTGCCCTCCTGAAAACTTCCATCCAAGTGCAAGGTCCCATTGGCCAGGTGGATACAGTTGGTGACTGGCGGGAAGTCATCCATCTGGGCAGAAAGCCTGAGCAGGTCCAGAATGTTGCCCACCTTGCGAGCTACGTTACTGCTGGCATAGTCCCGCAATTTCTCATAGATCATGCTGCGCAGGGGCATTTCGTCGGTGACACGGCCATCTTCGGTAAAGAAAGAGCCGTTGCAGAAAATGATTTTGTGTGTGGACATGAAGGTCTTACAGAAAACCGCTTCGTTGATTCGATGTCCTTCTTCCAGCCAAACCGGGTCGTTGAAGCTGGACCGGTAGGTTTTACTTTTCATGCGGCCTCCTTTGCTTTGAGGGTATCCAGGCGGGCTTCCATTCTGGGCAGAAGTTGACCATCCAGCAGGCGCTTGGCAGCAGTCGCCTTTTGAGAGGCCGGCCCAAAAGCCAGACAATCCATAAGGTTATCTACGACATCCAGCATGTGCAGGGTTTCCACAAAACGATCGTCCAGCGTCTCCTCCGGTGAGTGGGGAGCAAATTCTGTCCGCCACCGAGTCAGCAGGTCGCGGTAGTCGTGGAGGACCCGGAGACAGTAGGCGATATCCTCTTGCTGGGCATCTGAAAGGGTGGCGAGTGGCTTGGGCAGTGCGACCGCGCCGGATGGAGGTTTAGCCGGGCCAAGGCCGAAGTCTTGGGCTAGCTTCCGGGCCGCCTGCAGGCTGCTGAGATCGAACAGGCGGGCAGTGAGGTCGATCACATCGCCGGTAGCCCCGCAGCCGAAACAGTAATAATAGGTGTCGTTCAGCTTCATGCTGGGGGTGTGGTCCTCGTGGAAGGGACAGCAGGTCATCCCGGTGGTCGTGATGGGCAGGCCATACAGCGCAGCAGTCTGCTTCACGGTGACGGTGGTTTTGACAATTTTGAAAAGATTCACTTGCACCTCGCAATCTTGATAGGGTGAGGGCACACGGTGCCTTG
>OESA01000125.1_pt1 | contig 28031 bp, 27 predicted proteins | sample 1540101 | NCBI WGS metagenome assembly OESA01 (sample SAMEA3891891, study PRJEB23780) | metagenome | biome: terrestrial biome; feature: animal house; material: Caecal content | place: Italy | collected 2015-05-05 | reverse complement strand
GCATCCTGGGGCTGTATTCGGTCCCAAGGGTTTGGCTGTTCGCCAATTAAAGCGGTACGCGAGCTGGGTTCAGAACGTCGTGAGACAGTTCGGTCCCTATCTGTCGTGGGCGCAGGATATTTGATGGGAGCTGTCCCTAGTACGAGAGGACCGGGACGGACGAACCTCTGGCGCACCAGTTGTTCCGCCAGGAGCACAGCTGGGCAACTATGTTCGGATCGGATAAACGCTGAAAGCATCTAAGCGTGAAGCCGGCCCAAAGATAAGATATCCCACTAAGTAATTAGGTAAGATCCCTTGAAGACTACAAGGTAGATAGGCACGATGTGTAAGTGGAGCGATCCATTCAGCAGGCGTGTACTAATCGATCGAGGGCTTGACCAGGTAAGAAAGCACTTGTACTCTGATTGCAAAGCAGATTATTATTCAGTTCTGAAGGCACGTCCTTCTAAAACAAAATAGAGAGACGTCTGGACAAACGGCACAGAAATGTGTATACTAAGTCCGGACGGCCGGTGTCGATGACGGTGAGGCCCCACCTGTTCCCATTCCGAACACAGAAGTTAAGCTCACTTGTGCCGAAGATAGTTGGCTGGACACGGCCTGTGAAAATAGGTAGATGCCGGCTTCTCGCAAACGAAACCCCTGAGGTGTGAACCTCGGGGGTTTTTTTAGCGTGTCGCTTTTGCGACACGCTTTAGGCGGAAGGCATGAAATGCATGATCTGCATGATTTTTCGGCTGTGCATGGTTTGCAGGAAGCCGTCTTTCGGGGCTATCATGCAAACCATGCAAATCATGCAAAACGTTCAAACCATGCAGGATATAGAAACCATGCAAACCATGCAAAACGTTCAGAGCATGCGGGGTATAGAAATCATGCAAACCATGCAAAACGTTCAGACCATGCAGGGTATAGAAACCATGCAAACCATGCAGGTCATGCAGGAGGGAGGGAGGGGGCTGCGGTGCGGAAGATGTACAGCCGGCCGGCGGTGCCCCGGTCCTGGGCGCGGTAGCTGACGCCGCTGCGCTGGCGCAGCAGGGAGGCGCGCTTATCCAGGGCCTTGCCCAGGGCCTGGCCGGTTTCCACCGGGCAGGAGCCGCAGGCGTCCTCGCAGGCGGCAAAGAAGCCCTTGGCGTTGGTCTGCCACTTGCCGCCGCCGGCGTCCACCTGACGCAGCACGGTTTGGACCAGGGGGTCGGCGTCGTAGCCGCTGGCCAGGGCGGCCTGCTCCACCTCGGCGGGGGTGCCCAGGCTGCGCCAGAGGCAGGCGGCCTTGTCAAAGCGGAGCACCAGGCGCTTGTCCTCGACGTCGCGGCCGGTCAGGTCGAGGGTGGTCTGGGCGTCCTCCCGCTTGGCGCGGGTCAGCACCAGGGCGGCGTCCGCCGCGCCGAAGATGCCGTTCGACCCCGCGATGCGGTTGAAGGGGTCGGCGTCGTCGGTCATCTTGCGCAGGTGATGGATCACCAGCAGGCAGACGCCCTGCCGGTCGGCGTAGGCTTTCAGGGCGCCCAGGTCGGCGTAGTCGGCCGCATAGGCCGAGCTGCTGGGGGCGGCCTCGCCCCGGACCTTCTGGAGGGTGTCCACCACCACCAGGCGGCAGTCGGGGTGGCGCGCCTGGAAGCTCTCCAGGTAGGCCAGCAGCCCCTCGGCCAGGGTGATGGCCTTGGTCTCGAAGTAGAGGGTGCGGCCGCCCTGGCCGCCCAGCCGGGCCAGGCGCTTTTGCAGGCGCTGGCGGCCGTCCTCCAAAGCCAGGTACAGGCAGGTGGCCTGCCGGGTGGGCATCCCCAAAAAGGGCTGCCCCTGGCTGACGGCCAGGCACAGCTGCATGGCAAGCCAGCTTTTGCCGTACTTGGGCGGCGAGGCCAGCAGCGCCAGCCCCTGGGGCAGAAAGCCCTCGACGACGTAGTGCAGCTCGGGCAGGGGCTGCGCCATCAGCGCCGCGGCCGAAAACCAGCTGCCCGTCTCGAGGTTCTGCTCGAGAAAGGCCGTGGGCCCGGCCTGGTAGGCCGCGCGGCAGGCGGTCCACGCCGCCTTGAAGGCTTCCAGCTCGACGCCGAAGCCCCCCGCGCCCCGCGCGTCGACGGCCAGATGGTAGAGCTTCTGGTCCCGCCGCCGGCGCTCGGCCTGGTCGGCGGTGTCCCAGCACAGGGCAAAGGCCCGCGGCTGCAGCACCTTGTCGGGCGTCATCACCCGCATCTCCTGGTCAAAGTAGTCGTTTGTGGTCATGTAGTCTCCTTTCGGTGGGTGGGTGGATTTCTCTTACGCCCCCATCCTACCACCGGCCGGCCGTATGGGCCAGCGCGGCCTTTTGAGCGCAGTTTTTGGAAAGGAAACGCGCAGTTTTCTGCACTTTTGCATGACCTGCATGGTCTGCATGGTTTGCATGGTTTCTATACCCTGCATAGATTGGAACGTTTTGCATGGTTTGCATGGTTTCTATATCCTGCATGGTCTGAACGTTCTGCATGATCTGCATGGTTTGCATGACAGCCCGGAAAGACGGCTTCCTGCAAACCATGCACAGCCGAAAAACCATGCATTTCATGCATTTCATGCAGCCGGCCAGCCGGCGCGAAAACGGCCTGCCTTTTTTCCTGCGGGGCGAATATTCCGGCGGCGGATGTCTCAAACTAAAGGCAAACCCGTACACAGGTGCAACCGAAGGAGAAGCAAAAGGTATGGAACACATCAGGAAATTTCTGCGGGGCAAGGGCTTTGCGCTGGCCCTGCTGGCCTGCATAGCGGCAGCCGCTGCCGCCGGCGTGTGGGCCGTGGGCGCCATCCGGGACCAGATGGCCCGGGACCTGGGCGAAAGCCCCAGCCAGAACATCACCGGGGAGGAGACCTTCCCCGGCATCGACCAGGGCGCCGGCCCCGAGACGGAGGAACAGCTATGGGAACAAGAAGCAGCCAGCGCAGCGCAGTCGGCGGCGGATGTGCCCGAATCGAGCTCGTCCGGCGGGCCTTCTGGTGCGCCGTCTGGGTCTGGTTCGGTGTCCGAACCCTCCGCGCTGCAAACCGAATCGCCCGCTGCCAGCGCGTCAGCCGGCTCGGGGTATACGCGGCCCGTCTCTGGGCAGGTGCTCGCCGTCTGGAGCGGCGATGAGCTGGTCTATCAGGAGACCCTGGGCGACTGGCGCACCCACAACGGCGTCGATTACGCCTGCAAGCCGGGCGAGGACGTCCTTGCGCCGGTGAGCGGCACCGTCGAGAGCCTGGCTGCGGAGGGCAACTGGGGCGTGGTGGCCGCCATCCGGGACGGCGAGGGCCGCCTGTGGAGGCTGTCGGCCCTGGAGGACGCCGCCGTCCGGCAGGGGGACGCCGTCACCGCCGGCCAAAAGCTGGGCCAGGCCGGCGTCATCACCGGCGAAAGCGCCCAGGACCCCCACATCCACCTGGAAGTGCTGGACGGGGACCAGTATCTGGACCCGGTCAAGCTGATCGGCAGCTGAGGGATGGTTTTCCGCACAGGTCCAGACCGGACGGCATACACGTCCGGCCTGGACTTTTTTGTGTGCCCGGGGGCAAATCCGCCTTTTTCATAATTGCTTTTGCACGGGGATTCTGGTATTATTAAAAAGTACGGATTCTGACGAAAAGAGGGACTTGTCCATGGCGGATGTACTGATCGTGGGGGCGGGCGCTGCCGGCCTGATGGCGGCCGGGGCCGCCGCGCGGCGGGGCCACGCCGTCACCGTGCTGGAACACACCGGCCGGCCGGCCCAAAAGCTCCTCGTCACCGGCAAGGGCCGCTGCAACCTGACCAACGCCTGCGACGAGGAGGAGTTTCTGCGCCATGTGCGCACCAATCCCCTGTTTTTGTATTCGTCGCTCTGCGCGTTCCCGCCGGCGGCGACCATGGAGCTGTTCCAGTCGCTGGGGGTGGCCCTGAAGGTGGAGCGGGGGCGGCGGGTGTTCCCGGTGTCGGACAAGGCCGCCGAGGTGCGCCAGGCCCTGCTGGACTACGCCGCCGGCGCGGCGCTGGTCCACGACGGCGCGGCCGGCCTGCTGCTGGAGCCCCTGGCCCCGCCCGACCCGGCCCCGGGCAAAAAGGCCAAAGGCCCCGCCCTGCGCTGCGTGGGGGTGAAAGGGACCTCCGGCAAGACCTACCGGGCCGGCTGCGTCCTGGTGGCCACCGGCGGCCTGAGCTACCCCGTCACCGGCTCCACCGGGGACGGCTACAAGCTGGCCCGCCAGGCCGGCCACACCATCGTGGAGCCGGTGCCCAGCCTGGTCAGCCTGGTGTCCCGCGACCCGGACTGCAAAAAGATGATGGGTCTGGCCCTGAAAAACGTCCGCCTGACCCTGTGGGAGGACCAAAAGCCGGTGTGGGCCGAGCAGGGCGAGATGCTCTTTACCCACTTTGGGATCAGCGGCCCGCTGACCCTGAGCGCGTCCAGCCACCTGGGCGACATGAAAAAGCACCGCTACCGGGTGGAGATCGACCTGAAACCCGCCCTCAGCGAGGAACAGCTGTACGACCGCGTCACCCGGGACTTTGCCCAGCTGTCCAACCACGCGGCCCAGGGGGCCCTGGCCAGGCTGCTGCCGGCCAGCATGCAGCCGGTGATGGTGGAGCGCTGGGGCATCGACCCCGCCACCCGGGCCAACCAGATCACCCGGGAGCAAAAGCGGGAGCTGGTCCGCCTGTGCAAGCACTGGGCCGTGCCCATCGACGGCCGGGGCGACCTGGCCCACGCCGTCATCACCGCGGGCGGGGTGTCGGTGCGGGAGGTGGACCCCCGCACCATGGCCAGCAAAAAGGCCGCGGGCCTGTATTTCGCGGGCGAAGTGCTGGACGTGGACGGCTACACCGGCGGCTACAATCTGCAGATCGCCTTCTGCACGGCGCAGGCCTTCGCGGCCCATCTGCACGAAGGCGCGATATAAGGAGGCAAATGTATGATCGTAACAACCACACAGTCCATCGAGGGGATGCGCATCCTGGAATATAAGGGCATCGTCTGCGGCGAGGTGATCTCGGGCGTCAATTTTGTCCGGGACATCGCGGCGTCCTTCACCAACTTTCTGGGCGGCCGGTCGGCCAGCTATGAGGACGAGCTGATCGACGCCCGCCAGAACGCCCTGGCCGAAATGCAGGAGCGGGCCGCCGCCCTGGGCGCCAACGCCGTGGTGGGGGTGGACATCGACTACGAGGTCCTGGGCGCCGACAACGGGATGCTGATGGTCACGGCCAGCGGCACCGCCGTGGTGACGGGCTGAAAACGGGAAAGACGCAGGGGGCAGGGCGCGATGCAAGCCCCGCCCGCCGGAAGGAGATAGAACGCGAATGATATCGGTTGCCATCGACGGCCCCGCCGGGGCAGGCAAATCCACCCTTGCCAGGCAGCTGGCCAGGGACCTGGGCTACATCTATGTGGACACCGGCGCCATGTACCGGGCCGTGGGCCTGTATGCGCTGCGCGCCGGGGCCGACCCCGCCGACCCGGCGGCGGTGGACCCGCTGCTGCCGGGCATCCGGCTGCGGCTGGCCGTGCTGGACGGCGAGCAGCACATCTATTTGAACGGGGAGGACGTCAGCGCCCTCATCCGCACCGAGGAAGTGGGCATGGCCGCCTCCGCCGTGGGGGCAAATCCGGCGGTGCGGGCTTTTCTGCTGGGGCTGCAGCGGGACATGGCCCGGACCGGCAACGTCCTGATGGACGGCCGGGACATCGGCACCGTCATCCTGCCCGACGCCACCGTCAAGATCTTCCTGACCGCCAGCCCCGAGGCGCGGGCCCGCCGGCGCTGGCTGGAATACCAGGCCGCCGGCCGCCCCGACCGCTACGAGGACGTGCTGGCCGACGTCAAACGCCGGGACGAGCAGGACAGCGGCCGGGCCGCCGCCCCCCTCCGCCGGGCGGAGGACGCCGTGCTGCTGGACACCTCTGCCATGGACCTGGCCCAGAGCCTGGCCGCCATGAAGCAGATCATCAAAGAGCGTGTGGGGGAATAAGCATGTTGTATCCTGTTATTATCACGGGCGCCTGGCTGGTCTGGCACCTTTTGTTCCGCATCCAGGTGATCGGGAAAGAGAACCTGAAAAAGATCCAGTCCCCCGGCTTTATCCTGGCGCCCACCCACATCTCGGCCATCGACCCGGTGTTCATCGCCATCGCGCGCTTTTGGGGCAAGCGGATGGTGGTCTTTGGCAAAAAGGAGCTGTTCGAGATCAACCCCGTCATCACCTGGTTTTTGGGCCAGTGCGGCTGCGTGATGGTCCGCGGCACCAAGGACGAGATGGAGACTTTGAACAACACCATCGAGGAGTGCAAAAAGGGCCGCGGGCTGCTGCTGTTCCCGGAGGGCACCCGGGAAAAGGAGGGCAAACTGCTGCCCCCCAAAAGCGGGCTGTTCGTGGTGGCGGCGGGGGCCGGCACCGACGTGATCCCCTGCCGGGTGCTCTACGACACCCCCGACGGCCGGATGAAGCTGTTCTGCCGGGTGCGGGTGGTGTTTGGCGAGCCCATGCCCGCCGCCCAGTTCCAGATGGCCGGCCGCCGGGACATCAAGACCCTCAAGGCCAACAAGCAGGCCCTGACCGCGGCCTGGATCGACCTGGGCGACCGCTACGCCTTTGAAGGCGCGGCCCACGCATAAACCCGCATGCGCCGCGCATACTGATTTTACCGCAAAGGAACACACAAACATGGAGATACGTTTGGCAAAGACCGCCGGCTTCTGCTTTGGGGTGGACCGGGCGGTCCAGCTGACAGGCCGCCTGCTGGACGCCGGCGAAAAGGTGGCCACCCTGGGCCCCCTGATCCACAACCCCCAGGTGGTGGCCGGGCTGGAGCGGCGGGGCGCCCGTGTGGCGGCCGGCCCCGCGCAGGTGCCCCCGGGGTACAAGGTGGTCATCCGCAGCCACGGGGTGCCCCAGAGCGTCTACGACCAGCTGGCCGCCCTGGGCCTTGCCTGGGAGGACGCCACCTGCCCCTTCGTGGCCAAGATCCACGCCATCGCCCGGCGGGCGGACGAGGAGGGCGCCTGCCTTGCCGTGGCGGGGGACGCAGCCCATCCGGAGGTGCAGGGCATCGTGGGCCACACCCGGGGCGAGAGCTTTGTTTTCGCTAACTTGGAGGAATTGAAGGCCTGGAACGGGCCTGAAAATCCGAAAAAACGGATGTTTGTCGTTGCCCAGACCACATTCCAGGCAACAAAATGGCAAGAATGTTCGGAGTTTCTGAAAAAAGCCTATACAAACGCCGAAATTTTTGATACAATATGTAATGCGACGTGGGCGAGGCAACAGGAAGCGGAAGACCTCAGCCGGCAGTGCGATCTCATGGTCGTGATTGGCGGTCATCATTCTTCCAATACCCAAAAGCTGGTCGCAGTCGCCGCAAAACATACGCGGGCCGTTACGGTTGAAACAGCAAGCGAGCTTCAGCCCGAGTGGTTTGCAGATGTGAGGACGGCGGGCGTGACAGCAGGGGCTTCAACGCCATCGTCTATTATTGAGGAGGTACTTAACAGTATGACAGAAATCAATGACAGCATGAGCTTCGAGGAGATGCTGAACGCATCCGAGGAAAAACGTGTTCATGCAGGCAGTATTGTGAAAGGAGTCGTGACCAGCATTTCCGCCAACGAGATCCAGGTCGACATCGGCGCAAAGCAGACCGGCTTTGTCCGTCTGAGCGAGCTGACCGACGACTCCTCCGCAAAGGTCGAGGACCTGGTCAAGGTTGGCGATGAGCTGGACCTCATCGTCGAAAAAGTCATGGATCAGGACGGCGTCATCCAGCTCTCCCGCAAGAAGCTCGCCTCGCGCAAGGGCATGGAAGAGATCGCCAAGGCCGCTGAGTCCGGCGAGGCCGTCGAGGGCGACGTCACCGAGTACAACAAGGGCGGCGTCGTGGTCAACGTCAAGGGCGTCAAGGTGTTCGTGCCCCGTTCCCAGGCCACCATGCGCCGCGACGAGGACTACACCGCCCTGGTGGGCAAGCATGTCCGCCTGGTCGTGACCGAGTGCTCGGGCCGCAAGATCGTGGGCAGCATCAACAAGGTCACCGCAGAGGAGAACAAGGCCCGCCGCGAGGAGTTCTGGGCCAACGTCGAGGTCGGCAAGACCTACACCGGCGTGGTCAAGAGCCTGACCTCTTACGGCGCCTTTGTGGACATCGGCGGCGTGGACGGCCTGTGCCACATCAGCGAGCTGAGCTGGAACCGCATCAAGCATCCCTCCGAGGTCGTCAGCGTGGGCGACACCATCGAGGTGTATGTGAAGGATATCGACCGCGAGAACCACAAGGTCTCTCTGGGCTACAAGAAGAGCGAGGACAACCCCTGGGAGCAGCTGCGCAACAACTACCCCGTGGGCAGCGTGTTCCACGCACCGGTGGTCTCTCTGACCAAGTTCGGCGCCTTTGTCCGCATCCTGCCGGGTGTGGACGGCCTGGTCCACATCAGCGAGATCAGCAACGACCGCGTTGAGAAGGTCTCCGATGCGCTCAAGGTGGGCGACATGGTGGACGTCAAGCTGCTGGATGTCGATTTCGACAAGAAGCGCATCAGCCTGTCCATGAAGGCCCTGCTGAAGGATCAGGACGAGGAGCAGTAAGCCCCCCGGCCCTGACCCCTGACACTGTCACAAACAGCCCCGTTGCCGGAAGGCGGCGGGGCTGTTCTGGCAGCTGGGGGCGGCGGGCCGCGCACCCGCCTGCCTGTTTTCTGGATATGTCCTGACCGGCGGGCCAGGACGGATTTGGATTTGCTATGACCGTCACACAAAAGATCCTCTCGGCCGTCCGCGCCCACAGCGAGGCGCTGCGGTATCTGGTGTTCGGCGTTTTGACCACCCTGCTGAACATGGCGCTGTACGCCGTGTTCCAGGCATGGTTCGGCTACCAGGCCGCCAACAGCTGGGGCAACGTGCTGGACAACATCCTGTGCATCCTCTTTGCCTATGCCACCAACCGGCGGTTCGTGTTCGGCAGCCGCACCCGGGGCCGGGCCGCCGCGGCGGAGTTTGGCCGCTTTGTGGCCTGCCGCCTGGGCACCATGGCCCTGGACGCCTGCATCATGGTGGCGGGGGGCAACTGGCTGGCCCCCCAGGGCCAGGCGCTGGTGCTGGCGGTGCTGGGCCCCTGGCTGGCCGCCCCGGACGGGGTCATCCTGGGCGTCGGCGGCAGCGTGGCCTATGGCGCCCGGGAGGCCGCCCTTGCCCTGTGGGGCCTGGGGGTCAAGGCTTTTTCCAACCTGCTGGTCATCGTACTCAATTACCTGTTCAGCAAGCTGCTGATCTTTCAAAAGCCCGCTGGGCGGGAACAGCAATAAACGGAGGTAACGATTATGGTTCACAAGTTGAAAGGCTTTGGGTTTCTGGTGTCCGGCCTGGTGCTGGGCATCATCGGGGTGGTGGCCTCGGTGACGGCCATCGTCCTGAGCGGCGTGGGCATCGGCCTGGTCAAAAAGGCCCGCAAAGAGCACTGAGGAGGGCGCCGATGGATCGCAACGAGATTTTGTCCCATGTGGACCACACCCTGCTGAAGCCGGAGGCCACCTGGCTCCAGATCCAGACGCTGTGCGACGAGGCGGTGGAGTACGGCGCCGCGTCGGTCTGCATCAACACCTGCTACGTCAAGCAGGCCGCCGGGTATCTGGCCGGCCGCTGCAAGGTGTGCTGCGTGGTGGGCTTCCCTCTGGGGGCGATGGACACCGCGTCCAAGGCCTTTGAGGCCCGCACCGCCATCGCCAACGGCGCCGACGAGGTGGATATGGTCATCAACATCGGCCGGCTGAAAAACGGCGAGTACGACGCCGTGCGGGAGGACATCCGCGCCGTCAAGGAGGCCGTGGGGGAAAAGATCCTCAAGGTCATCATCGAGACCTGCCTGCTGACCGAGGCGGAAAAGCTGCGGATGTGCGACATCGTCTGCGAGGCCGGGGCCGACTATATCAAGACCAGCACCGGCTTTTCCACCGGCGGGGCCACCTTTGAGGACGTGGCCCTGATGGTCCGCGGGGTGGCCGGCCGCTGCAAGGTGAAGGCCGCCGGCGGCATCTCCACCGTGGAGGACATGGAAAAGTTCCTGGAGCTGGGGGCCGACCGCCTGGGCACCAGCCGGGCTGTCAAGCTGCTGAAGGGCGAGGCCGCCCAGGGCTACTGAGCCCGCAGGCAAAGTCTGACTTTTGGCTTGACAATCTGACGCAGGGATGCTACAATATCCCCTGCAACAAAAAGAATACGACACTTATCAAGAGCGGCTGAGGGGACAGGCCCTGTGAAGCCCGACAACCTGCGCGTATGCGTAAGGTGCCAAATCCTGCGGGAAACCGGAAGATAAGAGTGGGACACTCGGAACCTTCGGGTTCCGGGTGTCTTTTTGTTTCAGGACAGCGTTTGTACGTTTCTATGGGAGGTAGTTACATCTATGGCAAGACATCTTTTTACATCCGAATCCGTCACCGAGGGGCATCCCGACAAGATCTGCGACCAGATCTCGGACGCCATCCTGGACGAGATCCTGACCCAGGACCCCGACGCCCGGGTGGCCTGCGAGACCTGCGTGTCCACCGGCCTGGTTCACATCATGGGCGAGATCACCACCAGCTGCTATGTGGACTTTCAGAAACTGGTGCGGGAGGTGGTGGCCGGCATCGGCTACACCCGCGCCAAATACGGCTTTGACGCCGATACCTGCGCCGTCATCTCCAACATCGACGGCCAGAGCCCCGACATCGCCCTGGGCACCAACGACCAGGTGGGCGGCGCCGGCGACCAGGGCATGATGTTCGGCTACGCCTGCGACGAGACCCCCGAGCTGATGCCCCTGCCCATCAGCCTGGCCCACAAGCTGGCCCGCCGCCTGGCCGAGGTGCGCAAGAGCGGCGAGATGGACTATCTGCGCCCCGACGGCAAAAGCCAGGTGACGGTGGAGTACGAGGGCGACCGCCCCGTCCGGGTGGACACGGTGGTCATCTCCACCCAGCACCGGGAGGACGTCCAGATGGACCGGCTGCGGGCCGATGTGATGGACAAGGTGATCCGGGCCGTCATCCCCGCCGCCCTGCTGGACGAGCACACCAAATACTTCATCAACCCCACCGGGCGGTTCGTCATCGGCGGGCCCCAGGGCGACAGCGGCCTGACCGGGCGCAAGATCATCGTGGACACCTACGGCGGCTACGCCCGCCACGGCGGCGGCGCCTTCTCGGGCAAGGACCCCAGCAAGGTGGACCGCAGCGCCGCCTACGCCGCCCGCTGGGTGGCCAAGAACATCGTGGCCGCGGGCCTGGCCCGCCGGTGCGAGGTGCAGCTGGCCTATGCCATCGGCGTGGCGCAGCCCGTGTCGATCATGGTGGACACCTTCGGCACCGGCGCTGCCGGCGACGACAAGATCGAGGCCGCGGTGGAAAAGGTCTTTGACCTGACCCCCGCCGCCATCATCCGGGACCTGGACCTGCGCAAGCCCATCTACCGCCGCCTGGCCGCCTACGGCCACATGGGCCGGGAGGACCTGGGCGTCCGCTGGGAGAACACCGACCGCACCCAGGCCCTGAAGGACGCTCTGGCCGGCTTGTAAGCACAAGAAGGCGCAAAATGCGGCGCGGTTTTTTGTAAATAACTGACAGACCAGGGCGGATTTTGGTATAACTGCTGTGCAAGGCGCAGAAATTTGAAAATCCTACTGGCGGCGAGGCTAAAATGTGATAAAATGAAAACGGCATGATCCTTTTCGTAAGAAAGAGGCATAACACTGGTAAAGAGGAATTAAAGGAGCCGTAAAAATGTCCAATGTGATCGAAGCCAAGGATATCTTCGCGCAGGGCGGCAGCGTCGCAGATCTGCGCCTGCTGTGCTGCCCCGGTGCGGAGGAACTGACCAACCTGATCGACCGCCACCTGATGCGGTGGGCTGCGCAAAGCGGCAAGGAGCAGGGCAGCTTTGTCATCCCCTGCGAGTGCCCCCGCTTCCAGAGCGGCGACGCCAAGGGCCTGGTCAAGGATTCGGTGCGGGGCGATGACATCTTCATCGTGGTGGACCCGGGCAACTACAGCGTGACCTACAAGCTGTTCGGGTACGAGAACCATATGTCCCCGGACGACCACTTCTCCAACCTCAAGCGCCTGATCCAGGCTGTGGCGGGCAAGGCACACCGCGTGTCGGTCATTATGCCCAGCCTGTACGGCGGCCGTCAGCACCGCCGCGAAGTGCGCGAGAGCCTTGACTGCGCTGTGGCTCTGCAGGAGCTGCAGAACATGGGCGTGAAGAACATCATCACCTTCGACGCCCACGACCCCCGCGTCCAGAACGCCGTCCCCCTGCTCAGCTTTGACAACGCGATGCCCACCTATCAGGTGCTGAAGAGCCTGCTGCAGAAGATGCCCGATCTGTCCTTTGACAAAAAGGACTTCATGGTGGTCAGCCCGGACGAAGGCGCGATGAACCGCAACATGTACTTCTCCAGTGTGCTGGGCTGCAACCTGGGCATGTTCTACAAGCGCCGGGACTACACCACCGTGATCAACGGCCGCAACCCCATCGTGGCCCATGAGTACCTGGGCGAGTCGGTGGAGGGCAAGACCGTCTTTGTGGCGGACGACATCGTGGCCTCCGGCGACAGCATGCTGGAGGTGGCCCGCGAGCTCAAGCAGCGCGGCGCGGCCCGCATCATTGCGGACGCCACCTTCCCCCTGTTCACCGCCGGCCTGTCCAAGTTCGACGCCGCCGTGGAGGAGGGCGTGCTGGACTTTATGGTGGGCACCAACCTGACCTACCGCAAGCCCGAGCTGCTCCAGCGCCACTGGTACCTGGACGTGGACGTGTCGAAGTATGCGGCTTACTTCGTGCTGGCCCTGAACCACGACGTGTCCGTCTCGGCCATTGCCGACCCCATCCGCAAGATCGAGGCCCTGCTGGCCAAGCACGCCGCCGAGCGCGCCCAGTGATCCCCGCTGTACACACCACAAAAAGATCCCCCGTTTTCCCGTGCAGGAAAGCGGGGGATCTTTGCAATTTTGGCATGGGTCAGAAGGAGCCCTCTTTCCAGAGGCGGAACAGCAGCGGCAGCTCGTAGAGCAGCATGCACGCCCAGCCCACCGCATAGCTCCAGGGCAGGGCCTCGATGTCCATGTGGAACACCAGGACGAACAGGGCCGCCGCGGCCACCCGGCCGCCCATGTTCAGCAGGCTGCTGTTCAGGGTCACCTGCAGCTGCCCCACCCCGCGGAAGCCCCCCTGGATGCCGTTGGTGGCGGAGGGCAGCAGATAAAACAGGGACACCAGCCGCAAAAAGCGCACCCCCAGGGCGATCACCTCCGGCTCGTCGGCAAACAGCCGCATGATGGGCTCGGCCCCGAAAAAGCACACCGCCATGATGGCCAGGCCGTACACCGCCTCGATCCGCATCCCGGCCGCAAAGCCCCGGCGCACCCGGTCGGGCTTGGCCGCGCCCCGGTTCTGGGCCATCAGGGTGGTCATGGCGTGGCCGATGTTCTGCTGGGGGGTGTAGGCAAAGTCGTCCACCCGGCTGGCGGCGGCAAAGGCGGCCATGGCGTTCACCCCCATGGTATTGACCACCGCCTGGATGGCGATCTTGCCCAGCTGGACGGTGCCCTGCTGCATGGCGGTGGTCCAGCCGTACTGGACGGTCTGCCGCAGCATGGCGGGCTCAAAGACCAGCCACCTGCGCCCCAGGCAGAGCACCGGCACCCGGGCCTTGATGTACACCGCGCAGCACAGGCAGCACAAAGCCTCGCTGGCCACGGTGGACAGGGCCGCGCCTTCCACCCCCCAGCCCATGACCGCCACGCAGAACAGATCGCCCACGATGTTGAGCAGGGCGCTGAGCATCAAAAAGTACAGCGCGCTTTTGCTGTCCCCCAAAGCCCGCAGGGTGGCCGCCAGGAAGTTGTAAAAAAAGGTGAAGATCAGCCCCCCAAACACCACCCGCAGGTAGCTCACCGCAAGGGGCAGCACCGCGGCGGGCACCTGCATCAGGCGCAGCAGCGGGCCCGCCAGCAGGATGCACAAAAGGGAAAACCCCAGCGAAAAGGCCGCCCCCGCGATGGCGGTGGTGGAGACCTGCTTTTCCAGCCGGTCGCGGTCCCCGGCGCCAAAGGCGGTGCTGACCAGGATGCCCGCCCCCAGGCACATCCCGTTGATGAACAGGATGGCCAGGGTCATCAGGGGGTTGGAGGTGCCCACGGCGGCCAGGGCGTCCTCGCCCACAAAGCGCCCCACGATGACGCTGTCGGCGGCGTTGTAGGTCAGCTGGAACAGGTTGCCCAGCACCAGGGGGATGGTGAATTTTACCAGCGACGGGGTGATGGGGCCGCTGGTCATGTTGTGGGTCATGCAAAACACTTCTTTCTATTCCAGGATGGACGTTCTTCCGGGGATGAGGCAGAGGGCGGCGCGGCTGCGCCCCTCGGCCAGGAAGCGGGCCGCCGCAGCAAGGGCGGCGCCCCCGCTGGCCGAGGCGGGGATGGCGTCGGTGACCAGGACGGTGCGGGCCGCCCGGAGGGCGTCGGCGCTGGCCACCGCGGCGATCTTGTCCACCACATAGGGGTTGTAGTTGTCGGGCACCAGGCCGAACCCCATGTCCGGGATGTTGTGGGGGCCCAGCAGGCCGCCGCTCAGGGCCTGGCATTCGTAGGGCTCCACCGCCACCATCCGGACGTCGTTGGTCCAGGCTTTGACGCACTCGCCCACCCCGGTGATGGTGCCGCCGCTGCCCACCCCGACGGTCACGGTGTCCACCAGGCTCTGCCCCTCCCGGACGATGGCCTCCGCAATGGCGGGGCCGGTCACCCGGCGGTGGTACTCGGGGTTGTCGTCGCAGGCCAGCCAGTCGGTGTAGTACCAGCCCCGCTTTTCGGCCCAGGTGCGGGCCAGGGCCCGGGCGCCCGCCGCCCCCTCCCGCGCCGGGGAAAAGAGCAGCTGCGCCCCCAGGGCCGACAGTTTTTCCTGCCGGGCGGCGGGGGTGTTGTCGGGCATGGCCAGGCAGACCGGGTGGCCGCTGGTCCGCCCGGCCAGGGCCAGGGCGGTGGCAAAGGCCCCGCTGCCCGCTTCGATCAGGGTCTGCCCGGGGGCCAGGGCCTTGCGCTGGGCCGCCAGGGCCAGCATCCCTTCGGCCAGGCCGTCCCGGGCGGTGCCGGTGGGGCCGTTGCAGTCCAGGTAGGCGTACAGCCTGCCGGGCAGGCGGCAGGCCGCCGCATAGCCCCGCAGCTCGACCATGGGCCCCGGGGCAAGGGTGCGGTAGATGTTGGGGTACAGCTCCATAGGGCGCTCCTTTCGCTCGTACTTTAGGGGGAACCCATTTCTGCGCGCAGTCGCGCGACAGAAATTCCTTCCCCCTAATATTCCCCTGGGGACAAAATTTTCCAGCGAACCGCGCACTCGCCTGCGGCTCGCACACTCTCGCTTGAAAATTTCCCTGTCGGTGTCCCGACCGTACGCGCATGTCGTCCGGCCGGGACGTTTTGGAAAATCAGGTCTTTCCTGCTTTTATCCTATCGCAAAGCGGGCGGGCCGTCAAGTATACATGGGGCGCCCGGCGGCGGGGCGGGGGAGCCGCGGCGGAAAAATTCTCCCTATTTCACAAAAAAGATGCCGCTTTTTTGTTGACAGCGGGGCCCGGGTCTGGTATAATCAGAGGCGTCCGTAAAGCAAAATGCCTTTACAAAGGCGCTGGAGGGGAGAGCGGTGGCGTCAAAGAATCTGGAGATGGGCTATCTGCTGGACTTTTACGGCGAGGTGCTCACCGACAAGCAGCGGGAGATGATGTCCCAGTACTACCACGACGACCTCTCCCTCAGCGAGATCGGGGAAAACTTCGGCATCACCCGGCAGGGCGCCCGCGACGCCATCAAGCACGGCGAGACCACCCTGCTGGAGCTGGAGCAGAAGGTGGGCTTTGCGGCCCGCTACCGCCGGGTCCAGCAGACCCTCGAGGAGCTGGAACAGCTGGTGATCGACGCCCGGTTCGAGTGCACCGGCCCCCACGCCCGCCTGACCACGGGGGAGTACGTCCGGACTTTGAACAAGATCCTGGCGCTGCTGCGCTCCATCGACGAAGTGAACGAAAGCTAGTTTTTTGCCCATCCCGGAGAAAGGACAGCCGAACATGGCATTTGAATCCCTGACTGACCGCCTTGCCGTCGTGTTCAAAAAGCTGAAGGGCCACGGCAAGCTCACCGAGGCCGACATCAAGGCCGCCATGCGGGAGGTCCGCATGGCCCTGCTGGAGGCCGACGTCAACTACAAAGTGGCCAAGGACTTCTGCAACAAGGTGTCCCAGCGGGCCATGGGCCAGGAGGTCATGGAAAGCCTGACCCCCGCCCAGCAGGTGGTCAAGATCGTCAACGAGGAGCTGACCGCCCTGATGGGCGGCGAGGAAGCCCCCCGCCTGTATATCAAGAACAAGGGCCAGACCGTCCTGATGCTCTGCGGCCTGCAGGGCAACGGCAAGACCACCCACGCCGCCAAGCTGGCCAAATACTACCTCAAGCAGGGCCGCCGGCCCCTGCTGGTGGCCTGCGACATCTACCGCCCCGCCGCCATCGAGCAGCTGAAGGTGGTGGGCGGCCAGGCGGGGGCCCAGGTGTTCACCCTGGACGGGGCCAAGCCCCCCGAGATCGCCCGCCGGGCCCTGGCCCACGCCCGGGACTACGGCAACGACATCGTGATCCTGGACACCGCCGGCCGGCTGCAGATCGACGAGGTTTTGATGGACGAGCTGGTCCAGATCAAGCAGGCGGTGCCGGTGGACGAGACGCTGCTGGTGGTGGACGCCATGGCCGGCCAGGACGCCGTCAACGTGGCCCAGACCTTCAACGAAAAGGTCGGGGTGGACGGCATCATCCTGACCAAGACCGACGGCGACACCCGCGGCGGCGCAGCCCTGTCGGTGCTGGCCGTCACCGGCAAACCCATCAAGTTCCAGGGCACCGGCGAAAAGCTGGACGACCTGGAGCCCTTCTATCCCTCCCGGATGGCCAGCCGCATCCTGGGCATGGGCGACATCCTCAGCCTGATCGAGCGGGCCCAGGAGGCCGCCGACGAAAAGGCCGCCGAAGAGACCGCCCGCCGGATGATGGAAAACAAGTTCGATATGAACGACCTGCTGGCCCAGTTTGCCCAGATCCGCAAGATGGGCGGCGCCTCGGCCATGCTGAGCATGCTGCCCGGCGGGGCCAACATCGACCCCAGCCAGGTGGACGAAAAGGGCTTTGCCCAGATCGAGGCCATCATCTACTCCATGACCAAGGAGGAGCGGGAAAAGCCCTCCATCATCAACCCCAAGCGCAAGCGGCGGATCGCCGCCGGCAGCGGCACCCGCGTCGAGGACGTCAACCGCCTGCTGCGCCAGTACGAGATGATGCAGAAGATGATGAAGCAGATGCGCAAGAGCCCCAAGGGCTTTGCCCGCAAGCTGGGCGGGATGCTGGGCGGCCTGCGCTGAACCACAACTTTGGTACAAATCCGGCTGCCGCAAAGGCGGCATGGCTTTGACATACGACAACGACCGGCCCGGCCAGGGCCGCACAAACCCATTTTCAGGAGGAAACAATTATGGCAGTGAAGATCAGACTGCGCCGTATGGGCGCCAAGAAGTCCCCGTTCTACCGTGTGGTGGTGGCCGACAGCCGCTTCCCCCGCGACGGCCGTTTCATCGAGGAGATCGGCACCTACGATCCCATGCGTGAGCCCGCCGAGATCAAGATCGACGCAGAGAAGGCCAAGGCCTGGATCGCCAACGGCGCCCAGCCCACCGACACCGTCCGGTACCTGCTCAAGAAGTCCGAGATTCTGTAAACGGAGGGCGGTCATATGCAGGAGCTGTTGCTGACTGTAGCCCGCGGCCTCGTGGAGGACAAGGACGCCGTCAAGGTAACGGTGGACCCCCCGCGTGAGGACGGCACCGTCGTCTACCACCTGAGCGTGGCAGAAGGAGATATGGGCCGCGTCATCGGCAAGCAGGGCCGCATCGCCAAGGCCATTCGCGTGGTCATGCGCGCCGCCGCCGTGCGGGTCGATGAAAAGATCCTTGTCGAGATCGACTGAACCGTTTCCCGGGCCGTCCGCTCTTGCCGGACGGCCTTTTCGCGTGCCCCCGTCTGTACGCATCCGTGACCCGGACGGGGGCTTTGGCATAAAAGGAGGAGCCATGCAGCAATATCTGGAAGCCGGGCGCGCCGTCACCACCCATGGCGTCCGGGGCGAGATCAAAATGGAGCTCTGGTGCGACGGGGTGGATTTTCTGCGCCCGGCAGGCAGGCTGTACCTCTCCCCGTCGGGGGGGCGCAGCCTGAAGATGGAGAGCATCCGCCCCCAGGGCCGGATGGCGCTGGTCAAGTTTGCAGGGGTGGACGACATGGACGCCGCCCGCGCCCTGCGGGGCCAGGTGTTCTATTTTGACCGGGACGACGTCCGGCTGGCCCCCGGCCGCTGGTATGTGGCCGACCTGATCGGCTGCGAGGTCCGGGACGCCGGCACCGGCAAGGTGTACGGCGTGGTGACCCATGTGGACCGCCCCGGCCCCCAGGACATCTACACCGTCAAGGCGCCGGACGGCAAAGAGTATATGTTCCCCGGGGTGGACGCCTTTTTGAAAGAGCGCAACCCCCCCGAGGGCTACATCACCGTCACCCCCATCCCCGGCCTGCTGGACGACGGCGGGGTGAGCGAGCGGGAGGACGGCTGATGGGGATGCGTGTGGACATTGCGACCCTGTTCCCGGAGATGTGCCAGCGGGTGCTGGACGAGAGCATCCTGGGCCGGGCCGCCCGGCGGGGGCACATCGAGACCCACTGCCACCAGATCCGGGATTACACCCTCAACCGCCAGAAGCAGACCGACGACTACCCCTACGGGGGCGGCTGCGGGATGGTCCTGTACGCCCAGCCCATCGCCGACTGCATCCGGGACATCCGGCGGCAGGTGGCGGAGCAGGGCCGCCCCGCCCCGCATATCGTGTTTATGACGGCCGGGGGCCAGCGCTACACCGAGGCCCATGCCCGCCGCCTGGCCCAGTACGACAGCCTGCTGCTGGTCTGCGGCCACTACGAGGGGATCGACGAGCGGGTGATCGAGGCCTTTGCCGACGAGGAGATTTCCATCGGGGATTATATCCTCACCGGCGGCGAGCTGGCCAGCCTGGTGGTGGCGGACAGCGTCCTGCGCCTGCAGCCCGGCGTGCTGGCCGAGCAGAAGGGCTATGAGGAAGAAAGCTACTGGAACGGCCTTCTGGAGTACCCCCAGTACACCCGCCCCGAGGTGTGGGAGGGCCGGGCGGTGCCGCCCATCCTGCTCAGCGGCAACCACAAGGCGGTGGACGACTGGCGGGGGGAGCAGAGCCGCCAGCGCACCCGGGAGCGCCGCCCCGACCTGTGGGAAGCCTACCTTGCGGCCGGCGGCTGGGACGGCACCCCCCTGCCCAAAAAACCGTCCCGCCACCGCAAAAAGAAGCCCGCTGCGCCGGCCCCCGCCGCGCCGGAAACCGGCCCGGAAACGCCGCCGGAACAGCCGCCGGAGGACTGAACCCAGGGCCTAGCTTGTGCCTATATGTTGAAAATTTTTGTATGCACAACCAATAGCGGCGGATATATTTTGGGAAAAAGGTACAATTTGCAAAAAATGTCTCCGATGTGATTGGGAAAACCGCCAAAATTGCAAAAAAGGCTGTACAACCCACGCCCCTTGCGATAAAATAAAGTAAGACGGCAGGTGTCTATGCAATGCGTCATTCCATTTACCACAATAGATAGGAGCGTTTTACTATGTATGTAAAAGAAGTTACCGTTGAAAATCAGGTAGGTCTCCATGCACGCCCCGCCACCTTCTTCATCCAGAAGGCAAATGAATTCAAGTCCTCCATCTGGGTCGAGAAAGAAGAGCGCCGTGTGAATGCAAAGAGCCTGCTGGGTGTCCTTTCTCTGGGCATCGTGGGCGGCACCACCATCCGCATCATTGCGGACGGCGCAGACGAGCAGGCTGCCGTCGATGCGCTGATCAAGCTGGTGGAGTCCGGCTTTGCAGAGTAAGCGGGCCTTTCAGTCGAGTAGTTGGGGCGGACGTCGGTTCCGCCCTTTTTTGTTTGCGCCGGCGGGTCTCGGCCCCGGCGTGCGCCATAGGATCAAGAGGTAACACGATGACCAAAGCGGAGCTGTACCAGAAGGCCTGCATGCTGCCCCTGCTGCCAGGGGTCTATATCATCCGGGACAAAAGCGGCGAGATCATTTATATCGGCAAGGCCAAGCGGCTGCGCACCCGGGTCAGCCAGTATTTCCGGGAGGGGGTGCCCCACGACAACAAGGTCACCCAGATGATCGCCCACGCCTTCAGCTTTGACGTCATCGTCTGCCAGAGCGAGTTCGAGGCGCTGGTGCTGGAGGCCAGCCAGATCAAGGCCCACACCCCCAAATACAACATCCTGCTCAAGGACGACAAGGGCTACTCCTACATCAAGGTGACGCGGGAGGCCTGGCCCCGCCTGTCCTTCACCCTGCAAAAAGAGGAGGACGGCGCCGAATACATCGGCCCCTACACCTCCAGCTTTGCCGCCCGGGAAATGGCCGAGAGCGCCCAGGACGCCTTTCTGCTGCCCCGGTGCAGCCGGCGCTTCCCCCAGGACCTGGGCAAGGGCCGGCCCTGCCTCAACGCCCACATCGGCAAGTGCATGGGGGTGTGCAGCGGCCGCATCAGCTGCGAGGAGTACAACCAGGCCGTCAGGGGGGCGGTGCACCTGATCCGCTACGGCAAAAAGGACATCCTCAAGACCCTGACCCAGCGGATGCAGGAGGCCAGCGAGCGGCTGGAGTTTGAGACGGCCGCCCTGCTGCGGGACCAGATCGCCGCCATCACCAAGGTGACCGAAGGCCAGAAGGTGGTGGTGGACGAGAGCCTGGAGATGGACGTGGTGGCCCTGGCGGGCACGCCGGATTCGGTCTGCGCCGCGGTGCTGCGCTACCGCCACGGCCGCCTGACCGACAAGCGGGAATTCGTGTTCCACGACCGGGCCGACCTGGAGGAGATCCGGGAAGAGTTCCTGCCCCGGTATTACCTGGACGACGAGGAGATCCCCAAGATCATCGCGGTGGACGCCCTGCCCCCCGACGCCGACGCCCTGCGCCAGGCCCTGAGCGAAAAGCGGGGCAGCGAGGTGCAGCTCTACGAGCCCCAGCGGGGGGACAAGGCCCGCCTGGTGGAGATGGCCCACACCAATGCGGTGGAGCGCCTGGCCCGGGAGCGGGGCCGGGCCACCCGGGAGCAGAAGCTGCTGGACGAGCTGGCCCAGGTGCTGGGCCTGTCCGCCGCCCCCCACCGCATCGAGAGCTACGACATCTCCAACTGGGGCGACGGCACCAGCGTCTGCGGCATGGTGGTGTTCCGGGACGGCAAGCCCAGCAAGGCGGACTACCGCCGCTTCAAGATGCGGACGGTGGCGGGCACCGACGACTATGCCTCCTTGGCCGAGACGGTGTCCCGGCGGGCGGGGGAGTACGCGGCCCGCAGCGCCGCCGGCGAGACCGCCGGCTTTGCCGAAAAGCCCGACCTGCTGCTGATGGACGGCGGCCGCGGCCAGGTGAACGCCGCCAAAGAGGCGCTGGCCGGCACGGCGCTGGCCGGGGTGCCTCTGTACGGCATGGTCAAGGACAGCCGCCACCGCACCCGGGCCATCGTGGATGGGGCCGGGCAGGAGATCGCCATCAACATGAACCGCGGCACCTTCACCTTTATCACCGCCATCCAGGACGAGACACACCGCTTTGCCAACGCCTACCGCAGGCAGCAGATGCACAAAAAGAGCTATTTCAACACCCTGACCCAGATCCCCGGGGTGGGGCCCAAGATCGCCCAGGCCCTGACCGACCGGTTCGGCAGCGTGGGGGCGGTGCGCCAGGCGGACGCCGCCGCCCTGGAGGCCATCCTGGAAAGCGTGCTGTACGAGTTCCCCGTCCGGGAGCTGGATTTTGCCATGCCCCGCTGGGTCACCATGCTGGACAGCGGCCACTGGCTGCAGAGCAGCGTCTACCAGGCGGCGCTGGACTTTGCCGCCCGCATCACCCGCATGAAGGACCTGCAGGCCGCCGGGGCCCAGGCCCTGGACTGCGAGGCGGTGGCCCGCTCGCCGGTCACCGGCATGGACCTGGCCGAGGGCAGCGTCCGGGTGACGGTGGAGCTGAAACCCGAAGTGTTCTACCAGGTGCTGAGCGAGCAGACCGGCCTGGAGATCGGGGACGAGGCCGGGCTGATGCCCTGCATCATCGAGCTGGCCCGGGCCAAGAGGGAATACGAGCGGCTGCAGGGGGCCCTGGAGCAGGTGGAGGCCACCGGCTACGGCATCGTCATGCCGTCGGTGGACCAGATGCACCTGGAACAGCCCCAGATCGTCCGGCAGGGAGGCCGCTACGGCGTCCGGCTGGAGGCCAGCGCCCCCTCCATCCATATTATATGGAACAAAAAGAAGTTTAGAACTGAAAAGTCCACAGAACGGAAGAGTATTCAGAGTGGAGTGGATGGTATCCATCTAAATATAAGTACAACAAAAGCGGCAGCGCCTTCCGGGGAACTGCCGCTTTTGCTGTGGGTAGGCGTATATATAAATCAGGACGAGCATATGGTTTCATAGGGAGTGATGTCATGGCAAGTGAAACAGAAGTGGCGCTGAAAATTGAGATCATGCTTCAAATCAATGAACGTCTGTACTTAACAGGACTTATAGGCCAAACATTATACGAACAGGCGAAAATAAAAATCCAAAAAAATGAGCGGGGTTAACATCCCCGCTCGTTTTTTTACCTTTGGACGAGATGAACCGCTGTTGCTCGGTCAAGTATGGCTGGCCCTTCGACGTCCGCAAGCTGGTGATCAGTTCAATGCCCGAGCCGTATGCGGCTTTTGTTCTGAGGGGGGAATTACTATATAAATATATTGTCCTCATACCCCCCTCGATGGGGGACTAACAGCGGCCGCATATAGTCCGTTTCCCTGTTCGGACGGCCCCTGAACTGCCCCTGAACAGAGCCCTGCGACCCGAAACCTCTGAACAGCCATCTGAACATAAAAACAAAGTAAATACGTTGAATTTTTGACGGATTCGGAGTTCGGTACGCAATCTTTGTTCGGGCGATGAAAAAAGAAAATTGACAGACAGGCTGTGCAGAAGGGCGCAAAAGGCTTATGCCCGTATGGCCATAGGCTGACAGAGCCCGTAAAAAGCCCTTTTGAGAGAGCGGGCTTTTACACCTGTTGGGTACGCTGTCAAAAATGAAAAGTGTCTCTCAATGGCCGAACCTGCCAGGGGAGAAGCGTATACAGTTTTTGTTTCAAGGCTTGACGCCCTGTCCGCTTCATGGTAAAGTGAATTTGAAAAGATATGCAGCTTCCGGCAGGCGGGAAAGGGGCGTGGACAAGGTGAAGAAAAAGCTTCCCATCGGCATTGACGGCTTTGAAAAGATACGCACCAATGACTTCTATTATATTGATAAGACCGGATTTATCGCGGAGCTTTTGCACAACTGGGGAGAGGTGAACCTCTTTACCCGGCCCCGGCGCTTTGGCAAGACCCTGAATATGAGCATGCTGAAGTGCTTCTTTGAGGTCGGCACCGACAAGAGCCTGTTTGGCGGTCTGCAGATCGCCAGGGAAAAAGCCCTGTGTGAGCAGTACCAGGGGCAGTTCCCGGTTATTTTCCTCAGCTTGAAGAGCGTGGGCGGCCTGACCTTTGAGGCCGCCGAGGCGGCGCTTCGCACGGTGGTGGGCAACGAAGCGGGGCGGTTCCGCTTTCTGAAGGACAGCGACAAACTTGACGAAAGTGAAAAGAAAACGTATCTCCGCCTGATTGACGTCAATATGGAGAACGAGACAAGTTACACCATGTCCGATTCAGATTTGGCGGCCAGCCTCAAAACCCTTTCCATGCTTCTGGCCAAGCACTATGGCCGCAAGGTTATCATTTTAATCGACGAGTACGACGTCCCATTGGACAAGGCGTTCCAGGCCGGTTACTACGACGAGATGGTGGCCCTCCTGCGCAACCTGTTCGGCAACGCCTTGAAAACCAACGACAGCCTGCAATTTGCCGTCCTGACCGGCTGTCTGCGCATCTCGAAGGAGAGCATCTTCACCGGGCTGAACAACCTGAAAGTCCACACCATTTCCGATATGCGGTACGACGAATATTTCGGCTTCACCGATGCGGACGTGGACGAGCTGCTGGCCTTTTACGGCCTGTCGGCTTATAAGGATACCATGCACGACTGGTGCGACGGCTATCTTTTTGGCGGCGTCCACGTATACTGCCCGTGGGACGTCATCAACTACTGCGATGTTCTGCTGGCTGACTCCGACGCCGAGCCGGAGAACTACTGGGCCAACACCAGCGGTAACGGCATCATCCGCCGCCTGCTCCAAAAGGCGGACCAGACCACCCGGGAAGAAGTCGAGCGCCTTCTGAACGGCGAGAGCATCGTCAAGACTGTCCGGCAGGAGCTGACCTGCCGGGACATTGAAGACTCGATTGACAATATCTGGAGCGTCCTCTATTCCACCGGCTACCTGACCCAGGAAGCCCGTCTGCCCGGTAAGCAGATGAAACTGATTCTGCCTAACAGGGAAGTGCGGGAGCTGTTTGCCGACCTGGTCAAAGACTGGTTCCGGGAAACTACCCGGGCAGACACTTCCCGCATCAACCGCTTCTGCCAGGCTTTCCCCGCAGGGGATACGGCCACCATTCAGGCTATGCTGCAAGACTACCTGTGGGATTCCATCAGCGTCCGGGACACGGCGGTGCGGGCCAATCGGAAAGAAAACTTCTACCACGGGATGATGTTGGGCCTGCTGCAAAGCCAGGAAAGCTGGAGCGTCCGTTCCAACGAGGAGAACGGCGTCGGCTACAGTGACATTTCGGTGGCCACGCCCGAGCGGGTAGGTGTGATTATCGAGCTGAAATATGCCGACGATGGTAACCTGGACAAAAGCTGCGCCGAGGCCCTTGCACAGATCGAGGCAAAACAGTATGCCGAAGGCCTGCGCCGCCGCGGCATGAAGAAAATCCTGAAATATGGCATCGCCTTCTGGGAGAAGGACTGCGTGGTGGCGCTGGGCACTGCGGGTGCGCAGAGATAGGGAGGAGGCAGAACCGTGTATTTGAAATGTCTGCATCTTGAAAATTTCAAGTGCTTTGAAAATCTGAACATTACTTTTCACCCCCGGTTGACAGTTCTGGTCGGCGCGAACGGCGCGGGTAAGACAACCATCCTTGAGGGGGCGGCCATTGCGGTCAGCACCCTGTTTACGCCGTTTGACGGGCCTAAAAGTCTTTCAATCGCAAAATCGCAGGCCCATTTGAAAGCATACCGTATGGGAAGCACCAGCGACGTGCAGGCGCAGTACCCGGTAAAGATCAGCGCGTCCGCTGAGATAGACGGTGCAGAAGTGAGCTGGGCGCGCAGCCTGAACACTGCCAAAGGGCAAACCACAGTCAAGGGGGCATCGCCCCTGCTTTCGATTGCCACTGCGTATCAGGAGCGTCTGCGCAAAGGCGATCAATCGCTGGTCCTTCCCATCCTGGCTTACTATGGCACCGGCCGGCTGTGGGATTATCACCGGGAGAAACAGTCGGATTTATTCGGGACGAATACCCGCACCAACGGCTATATCGACAGCCTAGACGGCACCGCCAACATCAAACTGATGATGAACTGGTTCCGAAAAATGACGGTGCAGAAATACCAGAACCAGGAAAACGGCCTGGGCGATGTCCCCGAGCTGGCTGCGGTCTATGCCGCGATGGAGCAGTGCTACAACCGGATCACCGGCCGCGACGATACCCAGATTCAGTATAATATCAGCAACAACGAGCTGGATGCGGCCTATACGGATGAGGCAGGCCAGCGGATGCGCATCCCCATCAACCAGATGAGCGACGGCTACAAGAGCACCATCAGCCTGGTGGCAGACATCGCGTACCGTATGGCTGTCCTGAACCCACAGCTTCTGGACCGTGCGCTGTCAGAAGCAAGCGGTATTGTCCTCATCGACGAAGTGGATTTGCATCTCCACCCGGCCTGGCAACAACGAATCCTGCGGGACTTGACGGAGATTTTCCCCAAGGTGCAGTTTATTGTGACTACCCATGCGCCGAAAGTCATCAATGCGGTATCGCGCGAAAGTGTGGTCGTGCTGGAAGGCCACCGGGCAATCCTTGCGCCTGCGGAAACCTATGGGAAGGATGCCAACGGTATACTCCGCACCATTATGCGCGTCAAAGAGCGCCCGCAAGCTGTCATGGAGCAATTCAACGCCTTCCACAAGGCGTTGGATGCGCAGGATTATCCAAAAGCGGAGGAAATCCTGTGTTCTTTGGAGGCTGATCTGGGAGAGGACCCCGAACTGACAGCCATGCGTGTACAGCTTGATCTTGAACAGCTTTGAGGTGTAACGCCATGGTTGAGATCAAAAAGGGCCGCGAACCTCGCAAGCTGCTGCAATACCGCATGCAAAAGAATGCAAGCTATAAAGATATGCCATCGGATATCAAGCAGGAGGTCATCGAGCATTTGCTTGCAGAACAGGGGCATTTATGCGCCTACTGTATGAAAAAGATCGAGTCTGGCTACGGAAAGCACCGTGCAACCATCGAGCACTGTACCCCGCAGGCGGGAACAACTGAGGCAGAGAGGCTCAATTACAGAAACATGGTGGCCGTCTGTTGGGGCAACCGCGACGCTGACTCCAACGAGGATAAAACCTGCGATGCCAGAAGGGGCAGCTTGCCTACGGCAGAGCAAACCATGAAAAAAGTGGATGTTTTCGATGGACGTACATTATCTTTGATTGCATATGGGTCAGACGGAACCATTTTCTCCACAGATACTGGTGTGGACGAGGATCTGAACAAGCGGCTGAATCTGAACTGTGAAAGTCTTGACTTGAAAGCCTGCCGGCTGGCGGCCCTGCTGGCCTTGCAAGGTAAAATCGAGGACCGGTATCCAGCAAAAACTGCGCCAAAAGAGTATTTTCAAAAGTTGCTGAGCCATTATCAGGAACAAGGGGAATATAAAACGCCCTACTGTGGTATTTTGATAGCTTGGCTGAAGCACAAATTGGGATTATCCCAATAGGCAGAAGTCAAACGCTGTACGAGCAGGCAAAACTCAAGATTATAAAGAATGAGCGGGGTTGACCTCCCCGCTCATTTTTATGGGCCCATCGTCAAAAATAAAAAGTGCCGACCGATGGCCGAACCTGCCAGGGGAGAAGCGCATACGGTTTTGTGTTTTTATGCGAGTCCCGATCACTCCGCAAACTGGCTCATGTACAGCGCCTCATATCGGCCGTGGCAGGCCATCAGTTCCTGATGGGTACCCTGTTCCAGAATGTCGCCGTGTTCCATGTAGAGGATGACGTCTGCGTCCCGTATGGTGGACAGCCGGTGGGCGATGACGAAAGAGGTGCGCCCCTGCATCAGTTTGGCCAGGGCGTTCTGGATGAGCTGTTCGGTGTGGGTGTCCACGTTGCTGGTGGCCTCGTCCAGAATCATGATTTCGGGGTTGGAGGCCATGGCCCGGGCGATGGTCAGGAGCTGGCGCTGGCCCTGGGAGACGTTGTCCGCCCCGGTGGTCAGCACAAAGTCATAGCCGCCCGGCAGGGTCCGGATGAAGCTGTCCACGCTGGCGGACCGGGCGGCGGCCAGCATTTTCTCTTCTGGCATGCCGTCCTGCGCATAGGAGAGGTTGTCCCGGATGCTGCCCTCAAAGAGCCAGGCGTCCTGCAGCACCATGCCGAAGCGGTCCCGCAGGCCGCGGCGGGTCATATCCCGGATGTCCACCCCGTCTACCAGGATGCTGCCGCTGTCCACGTCGTAGAAGCGCATCAGCAGGTTGATAAGGGTGGTTTTGCCTGCGCCGGTGGGCCCCACGATGGCCACCTTCTGGCCGGGCTTGACGGTGATGTTCACATCCCGCATCAGGGAGCGCCCGGGGGTGTAGCCAAAGGCCACATGGCGGAACTCCACCGCCCCGGTGTTGGTTTGGGGCACCGTGCCGGGGACGGGGTCGGGGGTCTCCTC
>OESA01000120.1_pt1 | contig 28485 bp, 27 predicted proteins | sample 1540101 | NCBI WGS metagenome assembly OESA01 (sample SAMEA3891891, study PRJEB23780) | metagenome | biome: terrestrial biome; feature: animal house; material: Caecal content | place: Italy | collected 2015-05-05 | reverse complement strand
ATGAAATCTGCCCGGTGTGCAACTGGCAGAATGATCCAATCCAGACCCTCCATCCATCCATGGCAGGAGGCGCCAACAAAATGACGCTGGAGGAGGCGAAAGCCGCATTTTTCGCCGGAAGGACGGTGGAGTAAAAGATATCTCTGGAAAAAACTGCTCCATAAAACGGGCACAATTAAAGCGCAAAGGACGCAGAAATCAACCAATGAGATTGATTCTGCGTCCTTTTGGGATGTGGCAATCATTCAGATTTCTCTGTGGCACCTGATCCACTGCAGCAGCTGCTCGTAGTCCATGGTACCGGATGCAACGCCTAATCCTGCTTCCACTACATCCTCGTTTGAGCAATTCAAACGGATGCCGTTGACCAGCAGAAAGGTCAACATAACATGCATGCCAATCCGCTTGTTTCCATCCACAAAGGCGTGGTTGGAAATCAAATTGAAACCTATACGGGCCCCTTTTTCTTCTTTTGTGGGGTATAGCTCCTGACCACCAAAGGTGGAGAAGGCTGCTTCCAGAGCGGATTCCAGCAGTCCCTCATCCCGCACACCGATGCTGCCACCGGTTTCCTCAGCAATCAGCTGGTGGAGAAGGAGTACCTGGGCTTTTGATAACTTGATCATTTTGCGAGTTCCTCAAAAGCAGGCTTAAACTCTTTCATAATTCGCCTGGATGCAATTTCCACCTTTTCGTCATCTGTCAAATCGTAGAGCAAGGATTCCTGCTCCAAATCGATCATCAAGTATTTGGGCTTGTTATTTTTGAATATTACAGCCCGGCCATTACTTTCTGCAACGCGTGCTACACGAGAGAAATTTTTGTTTGCTTCTGAAACAGATACAATCATTCTGGTATCCAGCTGCATAAACAACACCATCCTTCCTAAGTCTATTATATGCCAAAGCTCCTATATGTCAACCTATAAATTTATAGGTAATATTTTGCTGCATAATATTCCGTATTAAATTAAAAAGCAAGGAATGTCCAAATGGAAAACTGTTTATAAAAGCCATGAACCGCTTTGGATTCCTCTGGATGAGTTCGATGAGCCAGACTACGAGGTAATTGAAGCAGATTAGCCATCTGCCTTACACAGTTTCGACAAAGCACAGACTCTAGCTGTCAAAACAGATCAAGTGATATCGTAATTATATCTTAAACATTTGGAACAACGGTTGCGGTATCCACTGGCATTCGACGGGTTCCTGGAAGCGGTTGATCCCGGGATGCATGCCTTCTATACCGGGATTCAAAAGGAACAGCAAATCGAAGAAATCTTCCACAAGAATTTACTGGATGCTTACAGCAATTACCTGATTATTGGCAGTATAACTGAGTGCGTTGCATCTTGGGTAAAGTATAAGGCTCCCCAGATGGTCAGCCAGATTCAGCGGGAATTGGTGACAGTCTACGAGAACGACTTCTCCAAGTACAACTGTAGGGTAAATAGTGGTCATATTCTCATGATGTTCCGGAGTATTGTGGCACAACTGGCTAAGCCGGGCGAGAAGTTTATGTATGGTGCAGTCCGGGAAGGAGGACGGGGCGTATGTATGAAAGCTTCAGATAATCGCAGCATACAGGAAAAATATATACTTTCAAAAGTGAAATATTTGATTCATCAGGCAGGGTTATTGTGAGAAAATTGTGTTGAGAGGAATGAAAAATGAAAAATCTAGAGGCCCAACACCATATCGAGAATTATTTGAAAGCTTATAACATCCGTTATATAAAGGATGTTGACAGCGGCATGCCCTGCATGAATATCCTTTACACAAACTGTGCACTCTGCGCGGGTGGAATGCTGGAGGGTTGTATTTGGTTTTTCAAAGACCTAATGGAAGTGAGGACTTACTTCAATCAAAATGCAGCAGAATGGTGCCGCACAAGCAGTCATATCCCCGAACTCATGCGACTGCTGAACTTTATCAATGCAAGCGTTTGGCCAAGTATCACAGACGGAATGGGGAACGCCCTCTACACACCATCCTGCCTTTACACCCCCAGAATCTATATGACGGAAGATGACTGCTATGATATCACCCTTACCTCCGTAATTCCTTACGATTTTTATGAATTGGCCCCATTGGAGACTGAAGATTATATTACGGTTTGTTGTCCTGAGTTGCTGAATATTTTTAGTCCAGCGATTTTCGGAGTATTACATGGTAGACTTGATGTGGAACAAGCAATTCGATATATAAGAAAAAATATTCTTTAGGATAATGTTGATACAGAGGATGGATTGGACTTGATTCGTTTGGCTCCAATAATTCCTTAATAGACTTGCGCAGTGCTTTCTGTGCCTTCGTGAAATCCCTGTTTTCACGCATCAGAATACAGCAAAAATCTTCGTAGGCCATTTCAAAGTACTGTTCCATAAAAATTCTGTCCACAGTATCACTCCCATGTGTTATTCCAATCATGGCAATATGTATCAGGGATAGGGACGATGATCCCTATCCCTGTGCTGTTATCAGTGCTTTCGTTTCTGCAGTTTAATAATCAATTCGTCCACTGCGTCAGAATATCTGCATTGGGATAGCAGCTTGTTTCTCCATTGAAGTAATCCGTGGATCATCAGTCGATGCTCGGCGGAGGTCAATGTGAGAACTCTTTTTGGTGCTTTCATAATGAATCCCTCCCGTGTTAATCTACCTGGATTATACACAGGAGGGATTATTTCTGCAAATGTGCGAATCAGTAGGCGGGAATGCCATAGCCCAGAATTTGGAAATATCCGATGGGATAATCGCGCTCCACGCAGGAGTTGCCGATGTTACCCTCGATGGTATAAACACGGCCATCTTCAACTCTGGAGACAATGCCCACATGGTCAGAACGACCATCCTGGGGCCCGGATTCGCCGTTGGGGGAGTGCCAGTCGAAGAAAATCAGCATTCCGGGAACCGGAGTTGCGGTGCCGTCGGCCCATTGACCACGCTCCTGGAACCAATCCACGCCCCAGACACAGCCGGCAAATTTGGGGATGATGCCCGTGTCAATATACCCGCATTCGTTGGCACACCAGGATACAAAGCAAGCGCACCATTCCACTCTCTCGCTGAAGCCATACCAACTCCAATAAGGCTGTCCGCCCACATTGCCAATCTGGGAGGCCGCTACAGCGACGATCTGTTCATCCGGAGAATGGATGCCATACAGAACTGCAGACCACATGGTTGCGTTTTCGTCCTGGAGCAGCTCCCTTAGCATCTGCTTCTGCTCTTCGGAGAAGCCATATTCCTCGGCCATGGTTTCGGCAGTCTTATGGGCGACCGAGATATAAAGGGTCGTTATCGTTTCTGTTGTTTCCACCGGGACGATGTTCCCCTCCTCGTCTACCTCTTCCACAATGATAGTCTCCTCTGCTGTTTCCACTGTGGAGGAGATCGTATTCATTGCCCAGAAGATTTCCTCCAGTATGGCCTTCTTGGAGTCGTCCATAGAAGCCACATCCTGTGGATTATTGGGATCTGTATTGACCTTTACCGCATAGACAGCCAATACCTCCGGCCACACTGCACGGGATCCGGACATTTCCAGTTTGTTGTGGCCCGTGTTGTTTCGGAGCGTATCCAGGGAGGCTTGGTAATCCATGTTGATTCCCTGCACCACACTCTGCATGGTCATGGGCGAACCTGTGTCCTCGCTGGCAAAGAAGATGCCAAAGCAAGAGCCTACGATTAAGGCTATAAGCATAATGACGACGATCACCAGTGCAGCAATCCCACCACCGGCAGCAATGGCCATGACCAAACCTTTCACACCGGCAATGATCGCTTTGACGGTTGCAGCAACTGCCTTTGCTGCCGCCTTGGAAGCTTCCGAGGCGGCTTTGGCAGCTGCCCGGGCAATCTGTTCTGCTTTCTGTGCTGCTTTGACCGCAGCTTGAGCGGACTTCTGGGCGGCATAGCCGGTCTCCTGGGCGGTTTTTATCGCCACCCTGGAAGATTGCTCAGCGGTTTTCACCGCCCGCTGCGTGCCCTTTACGGAGCGTTCCATTGTCTTGGCAGATCGTTCCGCAGTTCTTTGGGTCTGCTTAATCGTCCTTTCGGTTTTCTGTACCGCCTTGATCGAAGGGTTCTTTCGTCCGGAGGAGCTTTTGCTTCGCTGTTGTGCCCCACTCCTTCCCGGCTCGCCTGTGGAGGTCGGTTCCCTTCCTTTCTCAAGGGGAGATTTGGGTGCTGCCTTTCGCTTTTCCCGGAACCTCTGTACGGCGGATTTGCCGGTATGATATGCGCCCTTTCCCATATCCACCACCACATGACCGGCCTCAGTCCCTATGTCCTCCATGCCATACTGGAGCTTATCACCGGCATACTCGGAGGGCGTGACCTGCCCATCGTCAGTCAGGTTCTGTACCTGATCTGCAGTGCGGATGATTGCCTTTTTCATATGCTCCGCCAGGTCTGCGGCCCGGTCAACGGTTTTTACTGTCTTGGCATCAGCATCCTTTAACTTAATGTCTTTCGTAACGGATACCTCCTTTCATAGAATGGGGCAGGTTAAGAAACCTGCCCTTTCGCAAATACGCCCTCGCCGGGTTTGGTGGTCATCAGCTCGTACAGCTTCGTGTTTTTGGGGAACCGGTTTACAAAGGGAACCAATGCAGAACCGTACTTGATGAGGCCGCAGCCTGCCTCGGCATTGGTAATGAAGCTCATCTGCTCGCTGGAAATGTTCAGAAGCTTGCCCAGTTTCTCCCGGTCGGATGCCGCCTGGTTCAGCATGACCACAAACTCAGAGTTGCTGAGCATGGTGCTTGCCTGGACAGAATCCAGCAGGTACTCCACATTCTGGGTGATGGCAGTGGGGTAGGCATTGCGCTTACGGAACTGCCGCCAGGCAGAGTTGAAGAAGGCAGCGGAGAACTCATTTTCAAAGACCACGTGGAACTCGTCAATGAACACATGGGTGCGCTTACCACGCTTCCAGTTCAGAGTCACGCGGTTCAGCATTGTATCCGTGATAACCAGCAGGCCGGTAGGCTTCAGCTGCGTACCCAGGCCTCGGATATCAAAGACAGTTACCCGCTTTTCCAGATCCACATTGCTGCCATGACCGAAGATGTCCAGAGAACCGGTGGTAAACAATTCCAAAGCAAGGGCAATTTCCTTTGCCTGGGCTTCCGGCTGTTCCAACAGCTTCAAACGCAGCGTGGAAAGGGTAGGCATATACCCTATATCCTTGGCTTCCTTGTAGATGGATGCCACGCAGCGGTCGATAATGGACTTATGCTGGGGCCCAACCCCCTTCTTGTCGATCTGCTCGATTAGGGACATAATGAACTGGGACTTGACCACGATGGGGTCGCTCTCGCCATAGCCGTCAACCATGTACATAGCATTCAGCCTGTCCTTGCCTCCGGCTTCCAGAGAGATGATAGCAGCATCTGGGCACAGAGCTTTGACCAATGCGCCGTACTCATTTTCAGGGTCACAAATAAGGATCTCATCATCGGTGGACAGCAGCAGGTTGGTAATCTGCTGTTTTGTGAGGAAGGACTTGCCGGCACCGGGTACGCCCAGCAGGATGGAGGACTGGTTCAGCAGATTCGCCTTATTACACAGAATAAGGTTGTTGGAGATCGCATTCTGCCCATAGTACATACCCCCTTTGTCCTGGATCTCCTGCACCTTAAAGGGCATGAATACCGCCAAAGATTCCGTGGTAAGGGTACGGAATGCCTGGATCTTCCGGGGGCCGATGGGAAGAACGGTTTTCAAAGCATCCATCTGCTGGTAGTTCAGCGTGGCGATTTGGCACATCCGGTTCTGTGCGATGTTCTTCAAAGCCTCAGTCTCGTTGTCCAGTTCTTCCTTGTTCTTCGCAGTGATCACCATGGTGATGACCGCAAGCATCATGCGCTGGTCACGGGTCGTCAGATCGTCCAGGAACTCCTTGGCTTCCTTGCGCTGCAGTTCCATGTCATAGGGAATGACAGCGGAGAAGTTGTTGTTCTTGTTCTGTCTGCGCTGCCAGTTGGTGATATTGGTCTCCACGCCCAGCAAGCGGTTTTCCACTTCACGAACGGCTTCGTCCGTGGGGATGGGGACGATATCGATGGAGAGCATCATATCCTTATTCAGACTGGTCAGCTCGTCGATCATATCGTCCTTAACAAAAGATGCCAGATCCTTCAGGTAGAGGACTCTGGCATAGCGATCTCCAATCTTCAAATGGTCGCCGTGCTTCTCCATATAGTCGGGGCAAATATAGTCCCGGAAATCATGGCCGCGGCGCATGGCGTCGGACATATCGAATTGGAAGATATCGCTTTCGCCGGGGCGAAAGAAGTTGTGCAGGATACGAAGCCTTTCATCCGTATCCACTTCCGTGCATCGGGAACCCAGGGCAGCAAACCGGGTGCTAAGCTCCGGGCCGACTCGGGAGAAGTACAGTCTTGCCTCCTGGATATTTTTCTTGACCACGGAGATGGTGACATATTTCTCCTGCATGATGCCGTTGCTGCCAACGGTTTTATCCAGGAGCATATCGTTGTGCTCCTGACGGTATTCATCCTGCGCGTCGCCCTTCATAGGCATCAGCACGGATTCCTCAAAATCCCAGCGGTTCATACGATGGTTGTTGATGGTGATTTTTGTACTGCCGCCGGCATCCAGACCATTGAGGATCGCAGAGTAGTCAAAGAACATCCGCTTTTTATCGTCCGGAGATGCCACCTGATAGTTGATATCCGTAAAACGATAGGATTTGGAATACTTGTTTCCGGAACGAAAAATGCCGTCCTTCCAGATGCAGTCGATGGGGATCAGATCCTGCACCTTTCTGGGGATGCGGTACGCTTCCTTTTCCTGTACCAGCAGCTTCTTGATAGATTTCAGCATATATGGGTTTATTCCTCCTTCTTCATGGATTCTATGCTGTCTTTCAACAGTTCGTAGTAGATGTTGTTGGTTCCGCAATGGTAAAATCGGGGTTCGATCAGTTCACTGCGAAGCCATGCCCATAAGAACCGCTCTGCAGTCATGCCGTGATAAGTGATAAATCCCAAAGCAGCAAAAGGGGCTGCACTCAGAATACACACCCAGGACAATGTTTCTGCGCCAAGATAAGGCTTGAGAACAAAGTACAAGCCTACCGCTACAGCGATTGCCAAAACAGAGAAGATACACTGCCGCATGGACAGGCCAAAGAATACGGATTCGCTGTAGTTACGGATTTCTCTGTTGATTTTTACTTCCAAATGTATCCCCCCTTTATACGCCTAGCATTTCGTGCACGACGCGGTCAGCCATTTTTACGCTTCCTGTCAATACCAGCATGCCAAAAATCAGTTCTCCCACATATCCCCAAACCATCGTAATTGCCGCGGTAGACGGGTCAAAGCTGGGCGGGGTGGCCGCAAATACCGAGAAGATGATGCAGGCCAATACGATGATGGCTCCCTCCAGGCAGACGGCAGCAAAGCTTTTCAGGAAGCTGATGCCAACTGTCTGGGACGGCTCACCGGCAAAGGAGGATAGGGGAATGGGTGCGATCGCCGTATACATGTAGAGCTTGAAAAATCGTCCGTACACGGTGAGGATCATCACAAAGGACAAAACCCACACAAACAAGCCGCCAATCAAGGTGACTGCCCACAAGGGGATGGATTCAAAGAAACCGCAGTTTTCAATTGCGGTAATGATCTCTGCCGGGAGAACTGTAGTCGCTGGCGATCCAAAACCTGCTGCTCCCATAATTTGAGAGATAATACCTTGCACGATGGACAGCAATGCCATCATCAATTCCAGGCCATGTGTGATCAATCCCTTTGCCAAAGCAAAACGGACGAATACTTTCAGGGCGGCTTCCGGTCGTTTGAGATCCGCAAAGCTGCCACAGGTTTTTACAACACCAACAACGAAAAACAGCACCAATAAAGCATAACCGATGGCTTGCAAGGTGCCGTGAATCGTTGTGGCGATGGTCCAGAGTGCACCGCCTCTGAATACTTCTGGACTCTGAGTGAGAAGCGCCCAGATCTCTGCTAACTTTTCATTCCAGGTAGCCAGAGCATTTTCCAGATTTTGAACTACCCAGTTATCAGACACTTAAACACCTCCTAGGAAGGGTAGTGCCTCCCGTAATGGGAGGCGCCGGGGACTTACTGTACTTCTTGGCGATCAACCGGTGATCAGAGCCAGGATTTCCTTTGCAAAGGTGATGACGATGCCGCCAGCCAGAGTGAGGAAACCATTGGAACGCTGAGAGGGATCGTGGGACTGCAAAGACAGACCGACCTGCACAATACCCCAGCCCAGGAGGATCAGACCCACAGCACGGATAAGACCAAAGATGAAATCGGACAGGTTGCTCACAACGGTGAGAGGGTCGCCGGTTTCAGCGGCAAAGGCGGTGGTTGCCAGAGAACCCATGATCATAACACAGACTACAGCTGCAACATAGCGGCGGAAACCACGCCTGGCTTTGGTTTCCAGATTCTCGTTCTTCTTGACGGGGACAATGGCATGCTTTTTGGTTTTCATAGTTAATTACCTCCATGATTTTCAAAATATTCTTCCAGCTCTTCCTCACAGAAAAGCACGAAGTTGTGATCTTCCACTTCCAATTCCGCAGCCTGTGCAATCAGTTCCGGAGAGATTGCAATGGTAGCAAAGCTTCTGGTATCCTCTCCGTGCTTGTAGGCAGGTGCGCCGCCGTCTGTGGTGTAGCGGATGTTGGGGTGCTTCAGGATGTCATACTTGAAGTCCCTGATCGGTCGCTCTCCACGAATAAAAAGAAGCGCATACTGGTTGTCCAGCGTACGCACCTCATCCGGTGTCATAAGCTCACGCCCGGACACCTGATAGTTTGTAGAGTAGCTTCCGTTACGGCCACGGGACTGACCGTAGGTGTTTGTGTCGATGGTTTCCTTTCCAAGCAATTCGCTGATATACTTATGACTGGATTGCTCATTGCCGCCCAGGTAGAGAAATTCATCGCAGTTACCAACGATGGATTCCCACTGCTTTTCAAACAGGGCTTTCAGCTGCGCCATATTCTGAATGATGATGGAAACGGAGATTTCTCTGCTTCGCATGGTTGCCAGCAGCTTGTCAAATTCATCAGGAAGCGCAACATTGGCAAACTCGTCCATCAGGAAGTGAACATGGACAGGAAGCCTGCCGCCATGCACCTGATCCGCTTGGTAGTAAAGCTGTTGGAACAGCTGGGTGTAGAGCATACCAACAATGAAGTTGAAGGAACTGTCATTATCCGGGATGACCGCAAAAATGACTGTCTTTTTCTCGCCAATGCTCCACAGGTCAAGCTCATCCGTTTGGGTGATGCCTGCCAGGGATTCCAGATTGAACTTCTCCAGTCTTGCCACCAGGGTGATCTGAATGGATTTCAAAGTCTTGCCGCTGCCGGATCTGTAGCTGCGGTAATACTTCAATGCGATGTGTTCAGGGTCCCGCATTTCCAAGCGATCAAACAACTCGTCCAACGGAGATTGATAATCTTCCATGTCCTCACGGACTTCACCGGCACGAATCATTTCCATGACCATTGGGAAGTTCTGTTCGTCCTCCGGTGCCTCATAGTGTAGGTAGAATACCAGTGCCAGCAGAAGCATAGAGGCTGCTTGATCCCAGAACGGGTCTTGGGATTGGCTCCCCTTGGGGGTGGTATTCTTAAAGAGGTTGGTCACAAGCCGCTGGATATCGTTATCGGATTGCAAATACACGAAGGGGTTATAGCAATGGCTTTTCTCCATGTTGATGAGATCCAGTACTTTGATGGTGTATCCCCGCTCTTTCAAAAGGTAGCCACAGTCCCGGAGCATTTCGCCTTTGGGATCCAGCACCACATAGCTGCTGGCGGTATTCATCAGGCAAGGCTTGGCGAAGAAGCGGGTTTTACCTGCACCGGAACCTCCGCAGCATAGTACATTCAAGTTGCGGCGATGCTTTCTGCCGTCCAGACCAATCGACACATTTTGGGTAAGGACTTTATTGTGCATCCAATCTTTGTCTGCGTATTTCCTGTTGACGGACTGCGCTGTGCCCCAACGCGCAGAACCATGCTCTTCCCGACGCCGATAGTTGTGGTCGTTGGAGATAAAGATACCAAGGCCGACACCGTAGGCAAGTAACAGAATGAGGACAGCACGGGGAGTGTCCGCACAAAGTTGAATCTGAAAAGGATGACGCATAATGCTGCTGAAGTTGGAGAACAATCCCGGCAGCCCTTCATCCAGATACGGGGCAATGAGCAAGGCGACCCATACAACAGGAAGAATGCCGCAGAGGTAAAGGATGATGTTCTGCCGGGAGAGCTTATCTTGCCTCATGATCGCTCCTGCCAAAGCGTCTTTTCTTTGGGGCATCTATGACCTTGATCAGCAGGTCGTTTACATCCTCTGTAGGCTTGTCCTCCTGGATAAGGTCATTGCGGAAATCTGCCAGACCACTTACCAAAAGACGGTGTTCAAAGTCTGACAGTTCCACAACTCGTTTTTCCTCTGCCATGTGCATCACCTCTCAGCGAGCGTTGTCGCTGCGCTCCTTCTGGCGATTCTCCAGGATCCTGGACATATCCATAGAGATTTGATTGGCGCAGTCGCGGATCTTGCCCAGCTCCTGCCGGATCGCCTGTGCATCCATTGCACCGATGGTTTCCGGGATGCTCCGGAAGTTGAAGCTTTTATTTTCCACACCATACCGCTGACACAGCGTATAGGCCGTGCAGTAGGCGGTAAAGGCATGCATGTTCCGCTGGTAGTCGCCCTTATCCAAATGCGCATGGGCCATTTCCTGGGCCAGGCACCGGAAGATATCCGGACCAGGCATACCTTGACGAACAAGGATTTTGCGCGCATTGGAATCGTAGATCGCACCTACGCCGTCCGGAACATTCCCGGAGATCTCCACCGCACAGGGGGCGTTGTTCAGCATAGCTTTCAGAAGCAGGCGCATATCATGCTGCACCTGCGCAGGCTTGGTTTTGGCAGAGGTTTGGGAAATATCAAAGACTCGCTTGATATTGTAGTTGACACCCATGCTGCCATCTTCCCGCCGGAACTCTTCGCCGGGTTCCAGGATCTTGATATGGTCCGCACCCTTGCGTACATAGGTGCGGTTCTGCTTCCATGTATCGAAGTCAGCCAGCTTGGAGGCTTCGGGCATCTGGGCGGTGATCAGCAGAACATTGCCTACAGAGTAGCGGTCGAATCTTGCCATGACATCCAAGCCGGTTTTGAACAGATCTCCGTCCTGTGCCATTGCCTCTGCGGTTTTGTCGATCATGCCATAGACCTGTTGGCGCTCTGCCTGCTTCTTTTCTGCCCAAGCTTGCTTGTCGATAGGGGAGAAGGTCTTGTCCTGATTCTCAGGTTCAGCAGAGGAAAAGATAGAATCGTAATTTTCCATGTGTTATCGCTCCTTATGATTTTTGGATTTGGGTTTGCCCTTTGATATGCTGGGGTCGTGGTGCTGGGGGCTTGCAGTTTGGACTTTGATTTTGTCCTTGGGAGAGTGATCCGCTGTCTGACTACGCTCTTCCCGAATCGTTTTCAGCTCCTGGCGAACAGAAGGACGGGAGTCAGTAGTACCCCTGGCGATCCCTTCTCTGGTTTCGGAGGTAGGCCCGGACTGACGGGATTTCGCAACCCGTGCCTCGGTGGGGTTTTCCGTTTGCTGCGCCTGTGCATTGGGGGGAGGGGACATGAGTTGATCCAGAAATGCTTCGGCCCGTTCTTCGGACTGAACTCTTTCGGGGGCAGGTATCTCGCTGTCCTTTTTGGCCTGCTGTTCCTGCCGCTGCCGTTCCACTTCGCTTCTAACCTCGCCCACATCAACGGTGGCCAGCTTGAAGCGTTCGAAAATACGGTTGATTTTGGGCGCATCCTCGGTTCGTACAATAATGTCCGTAAGGCCATCCCTGGCATTTTTGTCTTTAAGGACACAGTACAGCACACCGTACTTTTTCGCTTCTTTGCAGAAAAGTCCCAGTTCGGAGTCCTTTACCGCAAACACCTTCAGCGGCTTCTCACTACGCAGCATGCTGGTCAAACGGGTTTTGCCTTTGGTTTTCTTTTGGCCTTTGAGAATGGCGTAGATCATCATAGCCAATTCTTTTGCGCCGGTGCCGGTGATCTTCGCGGCAACTTCAACGCCATTGAGTGACATTCTGACGATTTGTTCCGCTGCGTCTCCTGCTGTGTTCATCTTGGGTTTTCTCCTTTCTTTCAGAAATATCTTGTCTGATGACCGTATCCAGACCCTCCTTGACAAGTCTGGACCTTTCCGCTATGGAATCACATAATTTCACCTCCTTCCGCAGCCGCTTCAGCTCTTCCGACAGCGTTGAGATGTTTTCTTTGGTGGCTGCGATCTCTGCCTCATCCCCTTGCCGGGTGATGCGCTTCAGAGCATTCCGCAAATCCTTGCGCTGTTCGGAGAGAATCTGAATTTGATTGGCTGCATACTGCTTCCGTTCAGTCAGTTCGGCCGCTGATTCGATCTTGTAATTTCCAAGAAAGCGAGTCTCTGCGATCCTCTTGTCCAGCTTCAGGATATCCTCACGCAAAGAAACCGGCACCCTTTTCACGGATGCCGGATACTTCTTTATGATTTTCAGCCGGTAGCAGTAGTAGAAATAAAGTGCCCGAAGTCCGGTCGATTTCCTGGACTTCCTGAAATTCCCCCGGTATCGATATCTGCCAACACGATGCTTTTCCGCTTCCGGGAATGGAACGCGCTTGCGCATATTGCGGAGTATGCGTTCCGTGATGCCATCAAAGGTGTACGCTTCTCCCAGGCGATCCATACGAACACCTTTCTTTGCACCGGGAGGCATAGCCACAGGGTGCACCAAAGGCTGGCCGTTTTCCCTGTAGCGCTTGAAGGTATAACCCATCTGCTCCATGACCCGGTTGAAGTCACGCATGGTTGTGGAAGCAAGGATCGCTCTGTCGATGTCTGCCTTGACAAGATCCCGATAGGTTGGTTTGCCGTTTCCTTTTGCTGACCACTCCTCATAGCTCATGCCTTTTCCACCGGGATTTTTTATAACAGAGAGCTGGTGCTCCTTACAAAGACGGTCAGAAACATCACGCATTCTTTGATAGGACTTCTTGTTATCGTAGTAACGATATCCGTCAACAAGAGAAACGGAGTTTATCACAAAATGGTTATGATAGTGATTTGTGTTCAAGTGGGTAGCGACTACGACTTCGAACCGATCTCCCCATAACTCTTTTGCCAATGCGACGCCGATTTGATGGGCGGTATCCGCATCCACCTCACCGGCACGGAAGGATTGATACCCATGAAAAGCAACGATCCCACCTTCTTTATCCCAGTGCTTTTTGGTCATGGTAAATTGGTGGGCTGCCTCCGTTGGGGCACAGTTGATTCCGGTCACATAACAGCAGCGCTCTGTTTTCATTTCATCTGCAGAATACTCCACGACCGATTTGATGGCATGGAAGTCTGCAGCATACTGCAAATCCCCAGCTGTTGTTTTGCTTGGGTTTGTGGCATAGGAAACAAGTTTATCTACCCGACCTTTCACATCCCAGATTGCAGTAACGGCCATTATCCGGAACCATCGCTCTGAAAAGCCTCCCAGAGCATACCTTCTGTTTCATGGATTTCTGCCAACACTTTTTGCAAAGCAGGGATATCTATAAAGTCAAGGGACTGCGCCCGTTTTACCAACTGATTCAGGTTGCTTCCAACTTTCCGCACCTCCACAATCAGTTTGTAATAATCCGCAGGCGGTTTTGCGATAATTTTAGCCCCATTCAACACTCGTCGAATGAAGGCTTCCCGGGGCATTTTTGCTTCTTTGGCTTTGCGGGTAAGCACTTCCATTTCTGCCTGTGTAAGCCGAAGCAAAATGCTTTTGTTTCTTTTCCTCATTGCAACATCCTTTCTCACGGCGGGGTTTCAGGGGCACAAAGCCCCGGACAAGCGATTTCGGATATCCGAAATCAGTGCTTGCCAAGACGAAGCCATGGGCATACTGCCCCTTGGCTTCAGGTTCTTCTGTGGACAGGATTCCTACTCTCTGAAAGGGGAAACGTCGGTCTCACCCCATCATCTGGCTGAAGATGTTTTCGCCGGTGAGTTCTTTCAAGGCATCTGCCACTTTCAGGACACTGTCCATTGCGTCAGTGGCATCTTTCACGGCTTCCAACAGCTTGTGCAGCAGTTCGTCGATTCGTTCCTCTTCGTCCTCGTCTTCGTCACAGAGGGCGCAAAGGGTACAATCGCCGCAGCAGAAAACTTCCGCTTCATCATCCTCCGCATCAGTGACGACCGTCCCGGAGTCAGCCGGGTTGCCCTGCTCCGTGGCGGTGGCGGTCAGGTCGATCATATCTTCGTTCGTCAGGGGTAGCGCGTCTGTGCACAGCACCATGGCTTCCGCCAGATGGATAGCGGCATCCTCGTCAGGGGCCTGGACATGGACAGTCTTGGTAAAGTGCAGATCCATTTCAACTTCAAACTTCTTCATAGCAGTGATCTCCTTTGTCATTTATAGTAATTTGTGTTTTGAGCGCACATCCCTCTGCGTTCCCACAGCCATTTCTCACGCTCACGGTTCATTCGTTCATCCCATAGGGAGGTTTTGATATAGTCAGCAAGCAGGCGCTGATTTTTGATTCGTTCAGAATAATCCATCCTTGCGCCTTCTTTTGTAGGGGTCTTGTTGGTCATAGGCCTAAACACATAGGCGGTGAACGGGCGTCCAACAACAAAAGGACCTCATAGTTCATCGCTCCTTCCCTTTGGGCGTAGGATTGTATGGGATGGATGCAATCTCGCCGTTGATTTTCATAACACGCTCCGGGTATTTGAACAGCTTTAGATATCTGCGCTGCTGTTCTGCAGAAAGGCTGCCAAAGTTCTCGCCCCTGCAATCGCAGATGAAGAAGGGGCCGGCAATCACATCCAAAATCTGGCCGTCCATCCGAATCGCCCGGTTCAATGGCATCCCATTGATTTTGCCTTCCTCATTACAAATGACGCATACCTGCTCCTCAAAAGGATACATTGCCTCAATGTACCCGCCCACGGCCCCTTGCAGACCTTCCAGGGATGCGTCGATCTGTTCAATGCGAGCCAGCTTGCCCGGCTCCAAAAACACAACCGTGATTTTGTCTTCCCTCACAGAGGCAAGACTGGCATCAAAGTCTACCTTCTTGAATCCAATGCTCTCACAGAAATAGAAACCGGGCTCAACTTCAGCACCTTCGCCAATTTCTACCACATCGGATACAGAGAGGGGTCTTCCTCTGTATCCGGAGGGAAGATTCCAGTTAAACCTGGCATATACATCCTCCGGAGAGGTTCCGTGGATTTCCCCCTCAAACACTCTGTCATAGATCGTGCTATCCGGGGTATCTGTGCCCATTGTCTTTTTCAACCATTCCATGCCCATGAAAGCACAGCCATAGTTATCACGATCGGTATTGATCTGATATATTTTGATTTTCATTATCGTGAATCAAGCTCCTTTCGTTGTGCAAGTTCGATCTGCCATCGCAGATTGTCGTTCATGTCGTTTCCGTGTTCGGGCGGTTCATCAACGATTTCATACTGTTGACCAAGACCCGCCATAATTCCTACAGCTGCTCCACGACCGATCTCGTCATTGTCCAGGTGGAGGTGTAGGCTCTTTACCTGTGGGTGTGCTTTGAGAAATCTCTGCAATGCAACCGGAACCACGTCCTTTCGTTCTGTCTTGAAAACCCCGGCCAGGGAAAGAAGATGACCTTTTCGCCAATCTCTGCCTGCCCGGTGCTCCAAAGAGGCATAACTGAGAAGATCGATTGCTGCCTCGAACACATGAAGCTCTGCATCTTCCTGTGCAGCAGGAATATTAAAAGAAAACTGCTTGTCACTTCCGGATGCTTCGCCTTTGTACTTGCTCCTGGTTGCACGGAGTGCGGCATATTTGGGAATGTGCTTTTCGTCATACCCAATGAATACTGCATTCTTGTAGTCCTGGCTCTCATAAAGCAAGTCATTGCGATAGCAGAAATCGATGATAGCCGGGTGTATTCCCCGGCCACGCAGATAACGGGTCACATTCACATTGGTAGAACTTCGGGGAGGTAATAACAGCTGCTTCGGAGTCCGATCTTTTTGCTTATAGGAAACGGGCGGTTTTGACGCCGCCCGTCCCAATATCGTTTCCACTGCAGTTGGTAAGGAATAGCCTTTCACACGAATCAAATAATCCAATGCAGAGGCTCCTCCGATTTGCCGGGAAAACCAAAACCATTTTCCGTTACTGATTTTCAAGCTGTCATGCTCACGGGTGCAGTAGGTGCCGTTGGCGACTTTCACCAGTTCTCCCGGTTCATAGTTCTGCAGATAGGTCAGAAGGTCCATGTTTCTTGCCTTTGCAATGTCTTCAGCAGTGGCATAGGGCATAGGATCACCTGCCATCTCTTCGGGATGCTACGAAATCCGCCCGGAGCACCTCGTTGGCGCGGCTTTCGATGCATTCAAGAACATGGTCCATATAGCCGGTTTCCCAGCTTTCCCATTTTCTGAAAACATCCGCAAGGGGGGTCTTGGACTGCAGAAGTGCTTTGCATTGCTTGCTGGAAAGATCGTGCTCCTCCAACGCCAGCACAATATCTTCCCGCACCACAAATTCATAACAGTGGTGAAGGATCTCATCGGGGGGCTGGGTCAGCAGCCATTGTTTGTACTGCTCCTGTTCTGCAAACATCTTTTGATACAGCGCAGTATTCAGTTCTTCATTTGTCATAATACTTCCTTTCTCGGACAGTTATCTTGCTCCACGGTCCTGCCTGGGGCGATTCTCATCGTTGTCATCCCGTTCTCCGTCAACGATCTCATTTTCCTTCTTATCCAGGTTAAGAAGGATGTTGAGCTCGTCCAGACGGGCGGATTTGGCTTTCAGTTCGTCCTCCCTGGGGAACGGTGCCTGTGCCTCTGTTTTTGCGGCTTCCAACTGGTGATGCACATTCTCCAGCAGCGCTCTGCAGTTCTCCACTCGCTCCGGGAAGCTCTCAATCACATTGTCCAATCGTTGGATATTTCCAAAGATGTCTGTGCCCAAAGAGACCGGATGGCTCAGCTGACCCTGCAAGGTGATGACATACTCCCGCTTCATGCTGTCGAAGTGCAGCTGCATGGCAAAACCCCGATACTGTCCCAGCGAAATAGGGTCGGGGGTGGTCATATTGCGGCAGACTTCCAGGATAGCGGAACCGGCTGCTTTTTTACTGCTGTGGACAACACCCTCAATTACCATAGGAGAGAAGCCATCTTCGTTGGGGCGGGTATGTTCCTTGGCTGCGGTAATATCCGCCTGCAAACCTTGCATGATCTGCTCATAGGATGCAATTTCCTGGGGAAACTTCTTGATGATCTGATCCTCCAATGCGTACCTTTGGCTCAGATGGGAGGCTTTCATAAGCCGTAACCTCTGCACATCAATATCCAGGTCCATCTTCTCCTTGATGTAAGGATTGCCGGTACAAAGCGCCTTGATTTCTGCATAGGAAAGGGCGGTTTCGTCGATATCCTCTGCAGATCTCACCGGCGATTTGGAGGTCATAATCTGACCGATAAACTTTTGCTTGGACTCCACCAGCTGATACAAGTAGCTGTCGAAAGTGTTCTCGGTGACATAGGTGTAGATATCCACCTCGTCGTGCATATTACCTTGCCGCACGATACGGCCTTCCCGCTGCTGCAAATCACTGGGTCTCCAGGGACAATCCAAATGGTGCAAAGCGATCAGACGCTGCTGTACATTGGTGCCTGCGCCCATCTTCTGGGTAGAACCTAAAAGGACACGGACTTGCCCGGAACGAACCTTGCCAAACAGCTCCTTCTTCTGCGCTTCCGTATTGGCAGAGTGGATGTAGGCGATTTGTTCTTCCGGGATCCCTTTGGCAATCAGCTTCGTGCGTATATCGTCATAGACATTGAAGCTGCCATCACTGTGGGGCGTGGACAGATCACAGAAAACAAGCTGCGTGGAAGCGGTATCGGAATGCTTTTGCCAAATGTCATAGACCGTGTCGGCGCAGGCGATGCCCTTGCTGGTCTCGCTGTCGCCTAACATTGGACTCATAAGCCGCTGGTCCAGCGCCAGTTTTCTGCCGTCGTTGGTAATCAGCAGCATATTATCCACAGAGGAATCCACCATCTTATTCCGGACCCTTTCTGCTCGCTCCGACAAAGCTTTCACCATCTCTTTTTGCTGTTCAGACGGTTTCAGAACCACATTGTGGAAGTTTGCCTTGGGAACAGGCAGATTCAGCATATCCGCAGTCTGGATATCTGCCACTTCTTTGAACATGGACATCAGTTCCGGAAGGTTGTAGAACCGGGAGAACCGGGTCTTTGCCCGATAGCCGGAACCCTCCGGGGCAAGCTCGATGGCGGTGACTGTTTCTCCGAAGCTGGAAGCCCAGGCATCGAAGTGGAGCAGGTCGTGCTCTTTCAGTGTGTTGTACTGCAGATATTTTTGCATGGTGTACATCTCCACCATAGAGTTGGAAATGGGGGTACCTGTGGCAAAGATGACCCCTTTTCCGCCGGTAATCTCATCCAGGTAGCGGCACTTCATATAAAGGTCGCTGGACTTTTGTGCTTCCGTCTGAGAGATGCCGCCCACATTGCGCATCTTGGAAAATGCGGCGAGATTTTTATAGAAGTGGGCCTCGTCAACAAAGATACGGTCAACCCCCAACTCCTCGAAGGTGACAAGGTCATCCTTCCGGGTCTGGTCGTTCAGCTTCTCCAGTTTGACTTGCAGCGATTTTCGGGTTTTCTCCATCTGCTTGACGGTAAAATTCTCTGCCCGGTCCCGCTTGGCCTGGGCAATGCCAGTCATAACCTCGTCGATCTGCTGCTGCAGGATCGCTTTCTGCCGTTCCATAGACATGGGAATCTTCTCAAACTGGCTGTGACCGATGATAATGGCATCATAGTCACCGGTGGCGATTCTGCCGCAGAATTTCTTTCGGTTCTTGGCTTCAAAGTCCTTCCTGGTTGCCACAAGGATATTGGCAGAAGGATATAGCTGCAGGAACTCGGAGGCCCATTGCTCTGTCAGGTGGTTGGGAACCACAAACAAGGACTTCTGACACAGACCTAGCCGCTTGCTTTCCATAGCGGCGGCTACCATTTCAAAGGTCTTGCCTGCGCCTACTACGTGGGCAAGCAAGGTGTTGCCGCCATAGAGGATATGGGCGATTGCATTTACCTGGTGGGGGCGAAGCTTGATCTCCGGGTTCATACCTACGAAGGTCAAATGGGAGCCGTCATACTCCCGGGGACGGATGGAGTTGAACTTCTCATTGTAGAGCTTGCATAGACGCTCTCTGCGATGGGGATCTTTCCATACCCAGTCCTGGAACGCCTGCTTGATCATCTCCTGCTTGCCCTGTGCGATGGCGGTTTCCTTTTTGTTCAGCACCGGAGTCTTTTTGCCGTTGTCATCATAGACATAATCAAAGATTCGCACATCCTTGAGATTCAGCGTTTCTTCGATGATTTTATAGCCGTTGATCCGATCTGTACCGTAGGTGTTTGCTGCCTTAACATTGCCACGGTCATAGTTTTTCTCCGACACATTCCACTCACCGGTGAGCGGTGTGTATCGGACCTTGACCTTCCATTGAGCATACCGGGGTGTGCCGAACAGCTCATACATAAATTGCTCCACCACATCGGGAGGAAGCCATGTAGCACCCAATCGGACGGAAATTTCGCTGGCAGAGAGATCCTGGGGCTGTATCTTTTCCAGTGCTTCCACATTCGGCTGATACTCCGGGTATTCCGGCAGCAGCTTTCTTGCAAACGCCAGTTTTTTGCGGACGTTACCGGAAAGATACTCGTCTGCAGGCAGATATTTGGGACTGCCAAAGGATGCGGCAGGATCCAGGAAAATGACGCCTCTCAAATCACGATAAAGCTGCCCCTCGGTTTTGCCGGTGAGCTGCTCCATGTAGGGGATGTCGATTTTTGCCTTTTCAGCCAGTGACAACGCCAGCGCTTCCGAAGCGGTGTCTACGGAGGTGACTACCACTTTCTGACGGATGGTACGCTTGGTGAACATGTCCGCCTTACGAACAAAGTTGCCCTCATCGTCCAGAATTTCCAGGGAAGCCAGAAGGCAGTAGGAGCTGTCTGCATGGAATGCGGAGGTGTTGGCTCTGGAATTGATAAGACCGTACTTCCCGGAAAACTCGTCGTAGAGGCTGTTCAGCTTGGCCTGTTCTGTGGTAATGAAGTGTTCCGGGAAATCCTCTGTCTGATATTCAATCAGCTGACGGACACTTTCCCGGATGGCGATCAGACCTTTGATGCGACTCTCCGCTGTAGCAGATACATCTACAGGATTCATGCGGCTGTTTTCCCGGTAATAGATCTTGCCTTCTACAACGGCATAGCTGAAATTTCGCACATTGGGCAGTGCGGGAATAGACAGATTTTCCTCGCCGTCCAGCATGTCATCCAGGTCATACTCGGTGATTTCTGCATGGATGTTTTGGATGGCATCGGACAGCAAATCTTCAATGGATTGCCCCTCATAGGGTAAGCAGGCCAGTTCCGGACCAAAGGGGCCGGAGATTTCCTTCATCTCACCCAGGATCATGTCCGGATTATCCACGAAGTATTGGTTCATCTTGTTGCCATGCTCGTCAATATTCAGATGTATCCATGCAGGCTCAAGGTCCACCATCCGATCCCGCTTCTGCAGAAAGATGATGTCGGAGGTGACTTCTGTGCCGGCGGCACTTTTGAAGGTATCGTTGGGCAGGCGGATCGCACCTAACAGATCTGCTCGCTGGGCGATGTATTTCCGCACGGCGGGATTTTCCTTGTCCATGGTGCCCTTGGAGGTAATGAAGGCCACAATGCCGCCGGGACGAACCTTGTCCAAGGTTCGGGCGAAGAAGTAGTCGTGGATCAGGAAATTGTGCTTGTCATATTGTTTGTCGGGGACTTTGAACTGACCGAAGGGAACATTACCGATAGCTGCATCGAAGAAGCTGTCGGGTAATTCCGTTTTCTCGAAACCCTGTACCGAAATGGAAGACTTCTGATACAGCTGCTGGGCAATACGGCCGGAAATGCTGTCCAGTTCTACGCCGTAGAGCTGAGATTCCTGCATGCTGTCGGGAAGCATACCCAGGAAGTTGCCAACACCGCAGGACGGCTCCAGTACATTGCCCCGCTTGAATCCCATGTTCTCCATAGCCTTGAACATGGCACGGATAACGACAGGAGGCGTGTAAAACGCCGTCAGGGAAGATTCCCTGGCGGCTGCGTACTCTTCTTCAGTCAGTAAGGTTTTCAGTTCCTGGTACTTGCTGTGCTTTTCTTCAAAGCAGGCAGATAAACCACCCCAGCCAACATATTTGGAAAGCACTTCCTGTTCTTCCGGTGTTGCCAGTCTGCTTTCGGCCTCCAGCCGTTTCAGCAGACGGATAGCAGCTACATTGTTGGCATACCGCTGACCGGGTGTACCCACCCCCAGATCATCGTCCATGATGCGGAAGTTATGGCGCTGACCAGTGGGGATCTGGGGATGGATGATGGCCGCAGAAATTCGCTCCTTCGGCTTGGGGGCAGGGGGCGGCAGGATCTCTGCCACAGGGGATTCATCTTCCCGACGAGCCGTAGGCCGATGCTTTTTGAGCATCTCCGCTGCCTCTTCTGCCGTAGCAAAAGGCCCGGCAATGGAAGCTGCAGTATCTGCTTTCGGGTCATAGCCATAGTGGATATAGAATGCTTCGTTGGGATACTTTTTAATTACGATGTGTTCATCGTCGGAATAAAAGGCGTCGGCAATCAGGCTGTCCCTGTGGTGGATGGATACCTTTGCAAGTTCCTCATCCGAGAAGTCGATGAGATTATCAAAATCAAGGCCTTCCAGTTCGTTCTTGATTAGTTCCTGCAAGGAATCATATTTGCGCTGATCTACAACAACGTCCCCGATATACCGATTCAAGGAACATTCCATCAGGTTGACATTGATTTGGATGGGAATCTCTGCGTCAGTAATCGTCGTATGGCCGACACCGATCTCTCGCATATTCTCAAAGTCTGCCGGAGCGTTATACGCAACTCGGCAGAAGTTATCGATTAGCCGTTTTGCGTACTCCATTTCGGTTTCCTGGCGCTGCCCATAAATGAAACCGTCCCGAATCATCTGCTCGAACTGATCCCGATCTATCCTGAGATCCTGGGTGGGATCAGCGGCAAGCTGATAGAAGATAACCTGTTTGCTCAGACCGACAATGAGGATTTCTTTCTCCTCAGCATCGTCATGCAGGATAAAATGGTCGCCTTCCACATAGGAGGGGACACCATTCAGGAGTTGTTCGTCTTCATCGGGGGGTGCAGCACCATTGGAATGAACATCCGGTGCAGTTGGAATAGAAGGTTCTTCTGCATCGAAGGGAACATCACCGGCAGGTTCTTCCGTTTCCGGTACAACTTCCACTTCCTGGAGGTACTTGTCATTCAGGGGATTCTCTTTCAGTAAGTCAAAGAATTCCTGCCGGGGATAGACTTGGTGGAACAGTGGGAATGCGGAATCGAATAAGGTTACTTCCTGGTCGCCCAAAGAGAGCAGTTCATACTGCTGCGCACCGATATACAAGGTGTCGCCCAAAGATAGCTTGTACTCCCTGGGAATGGGGGGCGGGGGATTCCGTTCATCATAGGTCGGTTCAAAGGGGTGTGAGATCTCCCCACTGAGCTTCTCCAGCATCACACGGGCGCGATCTGCATGGTGGGTATTTTCCCCAATAATACGCTCCATTGCCTCACGCATAACCGGGAGTACGAAAACCTGTTTATTAAAGAACTGGGCCGTTTTCTCACCTGTGGAAAAGGAATTCAAAATACCAGCCATCTGATATTGGTCGAACTTCCTTTGCTTATCGCCAACTTGTTCCCGAAAATCGTTATAGTCGTAGATGATGGCACGGAACTCATCTACCAAAGCATGTCGCTGCTGTCGCACTTCGGTATCCCGCAGGAATTGCGGATAGGCTTCTGCTTCTTTGGGACTGAGATAACGGTTGGCCTCGATCAACTCCCGGATTCGCTTTTCTGCCATAGGCCATTTCACAAGGAACTCTGCATTTTCCTCCTTGTTTGTGGGAGAAAAACGGTAAAGTCGAATGCCGTTGGCATCATGGTCTTCCCAAATACCGCTGCCTGGGATAGCATCGTTGCTGCCGCCCATGCCATATTCCTGCTTTAAGAAGGCGATGTTTGCTTCTTTGGGCTCGTTTTTCTGGAACTGTTGAAAGATACGAAGCTTTCCTTGAGACACGCCGCTGCCACGGACAAGAACATAGTCAATGGCCGCTTGGGGCAGATCAAAGCCAGGGCCGTCCTTGGAATCGGCATGATAAATTCTCTGTTGCTGTTCTTCTACGGTGGGAAGAGGCTTTTCACTGGCATCCAGCCACGTGTCCATCAGTATCATGCCGTTAATGCGCGATTCAACGGCCCTCCACCGCATATATTCTTCCCGTTCCCGACTCAGATAGGCACCGCGCCAAAGGTGAAGCACATCGTCGTAGGCGCGGTAGCCTACCCGCTGTCCGCTGCCAAGGATATGCTCATGGAAGGTGTTGTCGAAAAAGCCCTTTACAAAATTACCGCATTCTTCTTTGTCCGGATGGGACGCAAAGAACGCGGCAATTTCTTTTCTATGATCTTTTAACCTTTCACAGGTGCGAAGCAGCTCATTTTTCTCTTTGTCCTGGTAGAAATATTCAACATCCCAGACGAAGTTCCCGTTACGACCGCTTAGCTGTAAACCACTTCCGCCAGAACGCTCTCCTCGGCTGCCTGCCGGAGGTTGTTCATCAGCTGAACCCACATCATCTGGTTTGTCGCTTTCAGATTCTCTGTCACGCCCTGCTCCTGCGCCATCTTCTGCAGCAGGCTCTCCAGCATCGTGTTCGCCTGCTGATCCACTTCCTGCAGGTGCTGGTTCAATTTGCCGGACAACATCATCCCGGTGTACAGCGCTTTCCTGTGGCTCCGCAGGAAGCTGCGCCGCAGCATTCCAAACTTGCCCACTTTCGGAGCCTCCGGAACTTCCAGATTCGGAAGCAGATAGTCGCCCTGCATTGTATAGGTCAGATTCATGGTCGATTCTCCTTTCAGGTTGTTTATTTCTGCTTTCATGATAGCGGTTTTGCTCCTGGTTGGCAAATGTACGAGCGTTGGCTTTTTCCTCCCGCTGTAATGCACGAACTGTAGCTTCGATCTCACGCAGTACCATTTCAGAAATATCGCTGGTTGCCACACCCAGGACACCAATGGTATCGTGGGTATTGAAATCCAACACATGAGCAAAGTTCTCAAAGCTATACAATTCGTTTGCATCCAAACCGCACCGGGTCATCAGCATATAGCCTACACTGCTCACAAGGGTGTGCCGAAGCCATTGCTTTGTGTTCAGCTCGTCCAGTTCTTCCAAAAGGCTGCCAGCCTTCACCGCTGTCAAGTCAGCAGCATAATCGTCCAGATTGTCATTGACCACATGCTCTGCGATCTGCATAAGGAAACCTTGGAAGTCATCGGCATCCACTACTTCACCAAAGCTGTTACTGAGTGCTTCCTTCACTTCTTCCAAATACCAATCTTTCAGCTGCCATAGATTGACTTCCCGGCCTGCTCTGCTGTTGGTATCGGACAAATCGAACACATACCGAAGCTTATAGGGAACATCCCGGTCGATCAAAAGGGCAATGCCTTTTGTGCCTTTGTTGACCCATCTGCCAAGCTTGTTCCATGTGTCGATCTCTGCACAGGCGGTTGCATCCGGTTTCTGTGCGTGGATTAGCAGCTGTTCCTGGAAATCGTACTTATAGTTGTTTGCGGCGGTATGCAGGAAGGCCATATACCTTTTGGTATCGGAGGTTATGCTCAGCGCCTCCTGTGCCGCCATTTCTTTTATGATTTGCAATTTACTGGGCATTTTGCACCTCCTAGTCCAGTTTGATCGTAACTTCCACCGTCACTCCACGATCGGGTAGCACAGAAGCAAACAGCAATCCGGTCCGTGCATTGGAAATGGTCGTGACCAGCTCATTCATGCGGCAAACAGTATCGTTGATCTCTTTCTGGTTGTCAGCGTAATAATAGCCGGTCGCATCGCTGCAAATAGGAACCCCTTCTTTGCGCAGGTTACTGATTTTACGGCGAAGATTTCTTCCGTCAATGCAAAAAAGCTGCTGCAGTTCACGACTGTAGACAGCTTTGGCTTTCCCGGTATGATGTTTTTTCAGATATTCGCAAATTGCGGTTTGCTTATCCATAGGCATCTCCTTATCTTTCGTGCTCCTGGTGTTCTCTGGGGAATCTCCAGCCGTAGACTTTACCGATTGCGTCACCCAAGCGGTTCGTTATCTGCGTAATATCCCTTCTGGTAGCTGTGCCTTCCAGGATTTTCTCCTGCAGGCGCTCGATCTGGGATTCTGTCACCCCTCGCTTGTAAACCCGATAAAGATAATGGTTGGTACCATCGTGGTGAATGGCCTCACAGCGCAGATCTCCCAGCTTATCCACATAAAAGGTAGCGTAATCCATATTGGTGTACAGGCAATCTTTGATGTTGCCGCTTTTGATTTCCAGGTATCCGGGAAAGCGCCCATTCCACCGGCCTATGTCCGCAATCATCAGGATGGATCCCGGCATTTGGATGTTCAGGTTGACTCTTTCATCATCCAGTTGCAAGTCGTTATGCTCATACATCAGCGCATACAATTCATCCTCACTTTTGTCCGGGTATTCCTCCAAAAGGTCATCCCGCCAGTCATCCAGGTCAAGATTGTAGTTGGACCATATCACATGGTTTTCTGCGGTCATGATTTGCACCTCGTCTTTTCTGCACCTTGAAATCGTATTGCCCATTGTGCAGCCGGCTTCTGTCTTGCGTGTCCTCGGAAGATTTGGCCTCCAAATCGATACTTCATCTGGCATCCCCCCGATCTGTTTTCTGAGGACGGATAGGCTCTCCGTTCTCGTTGTAATTTTTGGGGTCTGCGCCAGGCTTGTCCCAGCCAGACATAGCACCCACAAGCATTGCTTTTTCCTGCGCTCTGGTGACTCCCGCTGCCTTGTTTGCGGCGTTTGCTGCTTCCCGGGGCGTAATTTTTTCGTCAGGAATGCCGGTAGGGGTATACCCTTTTTTGCCTTTGGTAATCAGAATTATTTCACCGGTGGATTCCAGGATACTATAGCATTTGTCCGGCAAAGAGGATCGTAAGGGGAAGATGTCCCGGCATCCACGCGCCTCAAAACGCTCTGCAAACTCACAGATATGGTAGAGCGTGCTTCCCCATTCCGCTGAAGTCTCCATGTGATAATCGTCAATATAGCGGACGCGAACATCCCGATAATCGTTGCCGGATGTAATAATGCGTACCTTTTCTCCATCCGCAATCCGGAATTTCTCATTGTAGTGACGATCGATGAAACGAATCCCTTTGGAGGCCTTCTGCAGGTGAGGATCCAGCCATTCCCGCTGATAACAGTAGCAGTAGATGTTATACATACCGGGGTCAGGATTCAGCCTGAGCATATAGGTGTAATCTGTGGTATCCAGCCTGAAACCATAATCATGATTTCCCGCGGCTATCAAAGCTTCCGAATGCGCCCAACAGTAGTTAGACAGCGCTCTGCGGCTTTCCAGAAATGCACCATAGGTCCTGTCTGTACGAAGGATATGGATGACTGCATCGAATTCTTCTTTGAATTCCTGGGTTTTGAGGTGTGCCTGGTGGTCATCCCAGGAAGAGAAGAATTGTTTGCCGGTGCTGTCCAAATCGCCTCGCAGGTGGCCGATACACCCGGTCACAGCCATGATTTGCTGAGACTGGGTGTAGCAATACATTTGCTCCATGCCCGTCATGGGGCGTATCGTCATTTCCATACGGATCACCTCCCATCCCTGTCCGCTCTGTTTCTCTCAGCAATGACGTGGAAGGAATCCACGCCGGGCACAAGTCCCAGGTGCCTACCATTATCGAAATCGCAGTGGACGGTTCCGATATCATCCACCAGCTTTACGGTGCCCTTGGTTCCGGGCTTAATCGGATGCGGATCATCCCCCATAGAATCAAGCCGGATGCGAGTACCGGGCGGGTACTGTGCCTTCATGCGCTTTACAAAATCGTTGTCAATAAACATCACATTACCTCCTTGTTTCAGTGTCTTCCATGACTCGGTCGCAGAAAATAAGGAATCGCTGTTTTCCACCGGAAGCATAGGGATGGCAGGTCAGCAGCGTGATCATATCCTGGCCTTCCTGAATTAAGATCTGCTCCACTTCATTGGGCATGATGATCCTGGTGTCCGTTACCCTGTAGGTCAATGTTTCCCAAAGATTTGTGATCATGACCTCATCGCCGGGCTGCAGATCCGTGATATAGCGGAAGTAATCTGCTCCGTTCCAGCCCCTGTGACCGGCAATGACACAGTTGGTGTTCCTGCCGCCAATGGGGAGGCTGGTCTGCGACAGGTGTGCGGCACCGTCTGCCATGTGAGAGGCAGTAGCACCCAGGTACAGCGGCATTTCCAAATCCAATGCAGGAATGGAAATCACGCCAAACACTTCCTCTTCCAGACCATACTCTCCCAAAGTAAAGGATGGATGTTGGTAGGCCCAGGGATCGCATAACCCCGCCTGCTTTTCCTCCCAGATGGCATCATTATAGGATACCATCGCATCCCAAAGCGCCTGGTGTTCTCTGGGAGGTTCCGGTGAATCTGTGTGCTCCGGGTTGTCCTCCGTTGGCTGGGTTCCCATTTTCTCCAGGAAATCGTGGATTTGCCCCTGCATATCCCGTTCCACCATATAGTTGTGGATATACGGGTAGGCAAAGATGGAGAAGCCGCAGGCAAACAGCAGGATCATCATACATACAATCATGCCTTTAAGAGCTCTCACGACGGCACCTCCGGTAAGTCCAGAATCCAAGGGCGGCCAAACCCGTCAGCGCAACAGCACCCAGGCCGATAGAAAGTCCCTTCCAATATTCCTGCTCCCAGGTAGAAACGGGATGTTCCTCCGGCACAGTTTCTGCTGCAATTTCCTCCGCTTCCTCACAGGGGATTCTCGTTCCCCGGACAAGCAAGCGGTGGGTGTTCACCCCAAAGGGGGTGCAGGTCACCAGGGTGCAGTAGTCCTGCCCGGGGATAATCTGCAAATCCTCCGTTTCATGGGGAAGAACCGTTTTCACCTGGTCAACCTCATAGGCCAGGGTCTTGTCCAGCACTTCGATATAAAACACATCGCCTGGCTCCAGCTGGTCCAGGTCGGACAGCAGCCGCTGGGAGGCCAGGCCGCTGTGACCGGTGAGAACACTGTGGGAGCTGCTGCCGCCGATGGGCAGGCTGGTTCCCAGTAAATGCCCCAGGCCCAGCTCCAGAACGGTGTCGGAGGTGCCGTGGTATACCGGCAGACAAGCATCCAGCTTGGGGATGGTGACAT
>OESA01000116.1_pt1 | contig 29179 bp, 34 predicted proteins | sample 1540101 | NCBI WGS metagenome assembly OESA01 (sample SAMEA3891891, study PRJEB23780) | metagenome | biome: terrestrial biome; feature: animal house; material: Caecal content | place: Italy | collected 2015-05-05 | reverse complement strand
GAGTAAGACCGGGCTTTGAAGGCGGTCAGACCAGACTTGCAAGAAGAATCCCCAAGAGAGGCTTCAACAACATATTTGCGGCTAAGTATACAGCAATCAACGTTTCCGACCTCGAGAAATTCGTAGACGGCACAGTCGTTGATACTGAGCTTTTGATAGCAGCCGGAGTTGTCAAGAACGGCGGCAACGGCATCAACCCCATCACTGGCCAGCCTATGTAAGGAGGCCCACACATGCACCATCTCAGCATTGACCTTGAAACCTACTCCAGCGTGCCGCTGGCAAAGGCCGGTGCCCAGAAGTACATCCAGAGCCCGGACTTTGAAATCCTGCTCTTTGCGTTCAGCGTGGATGGTGCGCCTGTTCAAATCATCGACCTGGCACGGGGGGAGCGGCTCCCCCCGTGGCTGGTCCAGGCCATCACCAGCCCGGAGTACATCAAGCACGCCTACAACGCCCCCTTTGAATGGGGCTGTCTGTCCAAGTACATGGGCACCCTGCCGCCGGACCAATGGCGCTGCACCATGTTCCACGGCCTCTACTGTGGCTACACGGCAGGCCTGGACGCCACCGGCAAGGCCCTGGGGCTCCCCCAGGACAAGCAAAAGCTCAACACCGGCAAGGCCCTCATCCGTTATTTCTGCGTCCCCTGCAAGCCCTCCAAGGCCAACGGCCAGCGGAGCCGCAACCTGCCCCAGCATGACCCCGCCAAATGGGAGCTTTTCAAAGAATACTGCAAGCAGGATGTGGTCACCGAGATGGAGATTGAAAAGCGGCTGTCCGCTTTCCCCGTCCCGGATTGGGTGCAAAAGCAATGGGAAACGGACCTCATCATCAACGCCAGGGGCGTGGCCGTGGACCTGGAGCTGGTCACCGGGGCCCTCTCTCTGGGGGACACCGTGCGCCAGACCCTCATGGCGGAGGCCATGCAGCTCTCCGGCCTGTCTAACCCCAACAGCGTGGCCCAGCTCACCACCTGGCTCCAGGAGGAGATTGGTGAGGAGCTGGCCGATCTGAGAAAGGACACGGTGGCCCGCCTGCTGGGCCGTGACGATAACAGCCCCCAGGTGAGCCGGATGCTGGAAATCCGGCAAGAGCTGGGCAAGACTTCCACCAAGAAGTATGACGCCATTGAGGCCGCCGTCTGTGAGGACGGACGGGTCCGGGGCCTGCTCCAATTCTACGGGGCGAACAGGACCGGGCGGTGGGCCGGGAGGCTGGTGCAGGTGCAAAACCTGCCCCGGACCTATACGGAGCCGCTGGACCTGGCCCGTGAGCTGGTCAAGGGCCGCAAGCTGGATGCCCTCCGGCTCATCTATGGGAGCGTGCCAGACACCCTCAGCCAGCTCATCCGCACGGCCTTTGTGGCCCCGGAGGGGCATGTACTGATTGACGCCGACTTTTCCGCCATTGAGGCCCGTGTCATCTCATGGCTGGCCAAGGAGCAATGGCGGCTGGAGGTGTTCCGCACCCACGGCAAAATCTATGAGGCATCCGCCTCTCAAATGTTCGGCGTCCCCCTGGAGCTCATCAAGAAAGGCCGCCCGGAGTACGCCCTCCGCCAAAAGGGCAAGGTGGCAGAGCTGGCCCTGGGCTACCAGGGCAGCACCGGGGCCCTCATCACCATGGGAGCCCTGGACATGGGCCTCACCGAGGAGGAGCTCCCGGACATTGTGAGCCGCTGGCGGGAGGCCAACAAGCGCATCCGTGACCTGTGGTATTCCATGGACAATGCCGCCGTCCAGGTCATCACCGAGGGCGGCAGTACCGGCGTCAACGGCCTGCTGCTGGCCCGTGAGTACGACTATGACAACGGCACCGACTGCCTCACCATCCGGCTCCCCTCCGGGCGCAAGCTCTACTATATCAGCCCCGGCATCGGCCAGAACGAATGGGGGCGGCCCTCCATCTCCTACATGGGCATGGACCAGAAAACAAAGCGCTGGAAACGCATCGAAACCTACGGCGGCAAGCTGGTGGAGAACTGCGTGCAGGCCATTGCCCGTGACTGCCTGGCCCTCTCCATTGACCGACTGGAGGCCGCCGGGCTCCCCGTGGTGTTCCATGTGCATGATGAGGTGGTCATTGATGTGGCCCCCTGGGACACGGAGGACGCCATGCTCTCCACCGTCTGCTCCATCATGGGGGAGCCGGTGCCCTGGGCCCCGGACCTGCCCCTCAAAGCCGCCGGGTGGGTGGGCTACTACTTCACAAAGGATTAAATCAAAGGAGGCACGGACCATGCACATGGTAAACGATAAAGGCGAGGCCGTCTATTACAACCTGGTCCGCAAGAACAACAAGGACTACTGGCTGGTGCAGGGCATCGGCTCCACCGTTGTCTATGGACGGGACCGGGAGCGCCGCAAGAGCCGCCATTTCACCCAGGAACAGCAGGCGGAGCGCTACCTTGCCCCGGCATGGTTTCCGGGCCGATTGACCGCCGTTTTTTCCGGCGGAAAAAACACAAAGGAGAAACACCCGCATGAACGGACTGCTCATTGACTGTTTTGCAGGTGGCGGAGGGGCCAGCAAAGGCATTGAGCTGGCCCTCAACCGTCCCATTGACATTGCCATCAACCATGACCCGGAGGCAATCCGCATCCACAAGGTCAACCACCCCCACACCCTGCATCTGACGGAGGACATTTTCACCGTTGACCTCCAGAAATATGTGGCTGGCAGACCCGTTGACCTCATGTGGGCCTCACCGGACTGCACCAGCCACTCAAAGGCAAAGGGCGGACAGCCCAGGCACCAGGGGCTCCGTATTCTCCCCTGGGCCGTCTACAAACACGCAAAGGCCATTTTGCCGGAAATCATCATCATGGAAAATGTTGAGGAAATCCAGCAATGGGGCCCTCTGGACAGCACCGGCAGACCCATCAAGGAGCGGGCCGGGGAGGACTACAACAAATTCATCAAGGCCATGTGCTCCCTGGGGTATGCCTTTGACAGCCGTGAGCTTGTGGCCGCTGATTATGGAGCACCAACCACCAGAAAACGGTGGTATGCCATATTTAGGCGGGACATGCGCCCTATTATCTGGCCAACACGCACGCATAGCAAGGATGGCGGAAACGGCACAGAGAAATGGCTCCCCTGTGGGGACTTCATTGACTGGTCTGACCTGGGGCGATCTATTTTCAACCGGCCCAAACCTCTGGCGGATGCCACCATGCGCCGCATTGCGAATGGCTACCGCAAGTATGTTGTGGAAAACCCCACCCCGTACATCGTGAACAACCAGGAGGCCGTTGCTTTTCTCATCCAATACCACGGAGAAACCAAAGCCGGAGATGCCCGGGGGCAGCTCTTGACGGAGCCCATCAAAACCATTGACACCAGCAACCGCTATGGCCTTGTGACGGCCTTTGTCACCAAGTTTTACAAAACCGGCATTGGCCAGAGCTGCCGGGAGCCCATCCACACCATCACGACCTCCCCCGGCCACTTTGGCCTGGTGTCCGCTTTCCTCATCAAATACTACGGCACCGGCTGCGGGCAGACCCTTGAGGAGCCCCTGGCCACCATCACCACCAAAGACCGTTTTGGCCTGGTGAATGTCGTGACAGAGCTGAATGGCCAGCAGTACATCCTCAAGGACATTTTCCTGCGGATGCTCAAGGCAGAGCCGGAGCTCAAACTCATGCAGGGCTTTCCTGCGGACTACATCATCACCCATGACAGCGAGGGCAGGCCCTACCCCATCAAGGAACAGGTGGCCCGCATCGGCAACAGCGTGGTGCCAATCATGGCCAAGGCTCTGGTCCAGGCAAACTGCCCACACATGATAAGGGAGGAACTGAGCGCATGAGGAAAAAGTTTACTGTGTTAGACCTCATTTTTTCCATTGGCCGGGGCAGCGATGACATCCCCGTCACCGTGAAAACCTCAAGGGAGGAAGTGGGGACCGCTCCCTCCCTGCGGTGGATGGAAAACCCCCGCCACTGTGGCCCCGGCATCCTGGAGGCAAGGGTGAAAGAGCTGACCATCTGCAAGGACGCCATCACCATTGTCATCCAGCCGAAAGAGTACAACACCAAAATCTAAGGAGGTACATTATGGCTGACTTAAAAATTTTCGCCCGGACCATCGAGCCGGAGGCCATGGCCCAGATTGAACAAATGGCCGCCGCCCCCGTTGCGGAGGGCTCCAAAATCCGCATCATGCCGGATTGCCACGCTGGGAAAGGCTGCACCATCGGCACCACCATGACCATCCATGACCGAGTGTGCCCCAACCTGGTGGGTGTGGACATCGCCTGTGGCGTCATGCTGGCCCGCACTAACATTTCCTTTGAGGAACGACTTGAGGAGCTGGATGCCGCAATCCGAAAAAGAGTACCTTGCGGGAGGGCCGTTCACGCCTACCGCTACCCCGTTTACACGGAGCTTGAAAAGATGTACTGCTGGGGCGATCTGCGGCAGGACACCAAAGACCTGGCCATGAGGAGCGCCGGGACCCTGGGCGGCGGAAACCATTTCATTGAGGCCTATGCTGGAGGCGCTTTGTGCGTCCACACGGGGAGCCGCAATATTGGCCTCTCTGTGGCCAACTATTACCAAGACATTGCCGCTCACAAAAGCAAGCAGAGAGGCCGCCCGGACCTCTCCCAGATTGAACCCCAGCAGCGTGAGGCCAAGCTCAAAGAATGGAAAACCGCCTTGAAAGCAGCAGGCCCGGATGACCTTGCCTATTTAGACGGGGAGGACCTGGAGCACTACTTGCACGACTGTGCCATCCTCAACGCTTTTGCCAGGACAAACAGGGAAACCATCATCCTCAACATCCTTGATGAGCTGGGTGGTTTTCTCCTTGAGTGCCATGATACCATCCACAACTACATTGACACCACCGCCGGAGTGCTGAGGAAAGGGGCCGTTTCCGCCAAGGCCGGGGAAAAACTGACCATCCCTCTCAACATGCGGGACGGCATCCTGGTGTGTATCGGCAAAGGTAATGAGGACTGGAACTGTTCCGCTCCCCACGGTGCTGGGCGGCTTTACTCCAGAAAACAGGCCCGGCGCAAATTCTCACTTGAACAGTATGAGGCCTCTATGGCCGGTATCTATACCACCTGCGTGAATTTTGACACGATGGATGAGGCCCCCTTTGCCTATAAGGACATGGAGGAAATCATCTCCTGCATCCAGCCCACCGTTACCATTGAGGGGCGGCTGGTGCCCGTCTACAACTTCAAGGCCGGAAACTGAAAGGAGGCTTTGACCATGGCCAAGAACAAAAAGCGCCGCCGCCCGGCGCCCAAGACCTGTGACCCCAACCTCTGCGACCATTGCATGTATATTGGGGACGGTGACTTTGTGTGTGACCTCCACGGCCTGGGGCCGGAGGAAACAGTCTTTGTGCTGGAGGATTGGGAGCCCACGGAGAACTACCTGCAATGCCGCCGGGGAGGTGCTGCGAGATGACCCCTAAACCCTGGGAGAATGGCGAGGGCTACCCAGACCCCACCGCATACAACGCCCTGCGGCCTATCATGCAGGAGGACGCCGCCCTGGAGGGCAAGGTCAATTTTCTCATCAAGGTGCTCAAGTTTATCATAGCGGAAAGCGGCTTTGAGCTGCTGGCCCGCATTGAAATCAAGGACAAAAAGACCGGGAGGTGTTTTAGATGACCCCATGGGAAACCGCCGTCTGCCAGCGGGCCGTTGAGGCCTACGGCAAAGAGCACCAGCTCATCATCTGCATGGAGGAAATGGCAGAGCTGACCAAGGAGCTCTCCAAAAACCTCCGGGGCCACAACAACCTCCAGGAGATTGCAGAGGAGGTGGCCGATGTGGAAATCATGCTGGGGCAGGTCAAGCTCCTGTTTGATCTGAAAGAGGCCGCCGCCGATGCCAAGGAGGCCAAGCTCCTCCGCCTGCGTGAGCGTATCATCAAGGACACCGGGGAGCAGGACTATTCCACCAGCTTGTGCCGGAAATGGCCGGATGAGCACACCACCAAGATCGTGCATGACGCTGTTTCTCTGGCCTCCAGCCATGAGCTGAAAAAACCCGACTAAGAGGTGCCGCCCCATGCAATATGACCGCAAAATCACAATATCCGCCGGGAGCAACCGGCGGGCCATGACCTGGCAAGCCCAGACCATGCTCATCTCTGAGCTGTGGGCCCGGCTCCAGGCCCCCGCCAGAGGCACGGAAACCCTGGCGGCATATCTGAATATGAAAAAGGCCCAGCAGGATGACCTCAAGGATGTGGGCGGCTTTATGGCCGGCACACTGTCCGGGCCCCGGCGCAAAGCCAACAATGTGACCGGGCGTGATGTCATCACCCTGGACCTGGACAACATCCCCTCCGGGGGCACGGAGGATGTCCTGCGCCGGGTGGAGGCCCTGGGCTGCGGCTATTGCATTTACAGCACCCGTAAGCACAGCCCAGCGGCTCCCCGCCTGCGTGTCCTGCTCCCCACGGACAGGACCATGACGGCGGATGAGTATGAGCCCTGTGCCCGCAAAATGGCGGAGTACATAGGCCTGGAGCTCATGGACCCCACCACCTTTGAGGTGTCCCGCCTCATGTATTGGCCGTCCTGCTGCGCTGACAGCCAATACATCTATGTGTGGAAAGACAAGCCTCTGCTCTCTGCCAACGGCCTGCTGGCCAAATACGATGACTGGACCGACTGCACCGCCTGGCCCCAGGTGCCGGGCGCTCTGAGCCTGCCCAAGCTGGCCGTCAAGCAGGGGGACCCGGAGGGCAAGACCGGCGTGGTGGGCGCTTTCTGCCGCACCTATGACATCTACCGGGCCATGGATGAGCTCATCCCCGGCATCTATGAGCCGGTGGACAATATGCCGGGCCGCTACACCTACCTGGGCGGCTCCACCACCGGCGGCGCTGTCATCTACGACAACGGCAAATTCCTCTATTCCCACCACGCCACCGACCCGTGCAGCAACCGTCTGGTCAATGCCTTTGATATGGTCCGCCTCCACCGCTTTGGGGACAAGGACGATGAGGCCCAGCCGGGCACTCCCACCAACCGCCTGCCCTCCTACAAGGCCATGTGTGAGCTGGCCGTGGAGGACAAGGATGTGGCCGCCTTGATGAGCCAGGAGCGCTACCAGGAGGCCGTGCAGGACTTTGAGGGCGTCACCGGCACCAACGATGAGGACCCCGCCAACTGGATGGGCAAGCTGGCCGTGAACACCCAAACGGGCCTGCCCAAGTCCACCATTGACAATGTGTGGATTATCCTGGAGCATGACCCCCTCCTCAAAGGCAAGTTTGCCCTCAACCAGTTTGCGGGCCGTGGTGAGGTCCTGGGGGCCCTGCCATGGGACGCCCGGACGGGCCGCCGCTTTTGGGATGACAACGACAACCAGGGCCTCTACTGGTACATGGAGCGCTACCACCACATCACCGGCAACGGCAAGATTGACGGGGCGCTTTCCCTGCACTCCAACGCCCACGCTTTCAACGAGATACAGGACTATCTCAAGGGCCTTGTCTGGGACGGGACGCCCCGCCTGGACACGCTCTTTGTGGACTACCTGGGGGCCGCTGACACCCCCTACACCAGGGCCGTGACCCGCAAGTCATTCACCGCCGCCGTGGCCCGTGCTATGGTCCCCGGCATCAAGTATGACACCATGCTCATCCTCTCCGGGCCGCAAGGCCTGGGCAAAAGCACCCTTTTGGATAAGATGAGCCGGGGCTGGTTTAATGACAGCATCCGCACCTTTGAGGGCAAGGAGGCCTCTGAGCTGCTCCAGGGCGTCTGGCTGGTGGAGGTGTCCGAGCTGGACGCTTTCCGCCGGACGGATGTGGCCCGCATCAAGCAGTTTCTCTCCCTGCGGGCGGACCGTTTCCGGGCCGCCTATGGCCGCCATGTCAAGGAGCTGCCCCGGTGCTGTGTCTTTTTCGGCACCACCAACACCTCTGACTACCTCCAGGACCGCACCGGCAACCGGCGCTTTTGGCCTGTGGATGTGGGCGTGGTCCCGCACACAAAAACAGTGTGGTCCGATCTGCCGGAGGAGATTGACCAGCTATGGGCGGAGGCCGTGGTCCGCTGGAGGGCCGGAGAGCCCCTTTTTCTCAAAGGGGAGCTGGAGGATGCCGCCAAGCAAAAGCAGGAGGAGCACCGGGAGGCCAGCACCAGGGAGGGCATCATCATGGACTTTCTGGACAAGCAGGTCCCGGAGGACTGGCAGAGCTGGCCGCTGGACCGCCGCCGCATGTTCTGGGGCGGCGGTGTGCAGGGTGAGGTCAAGCTGGTGGACCGGGACCGGGTGTGTGCCCTGGAGGTGTGGTGTGAGGCCCTGGACGGCAAGCAAAAGGACATCCGCTACTCCGACACGGCGGAAATCAACAGCATCATTGAGGCCTCCGGCGGCTGGGAAAAGAGCAAAAGCGCCTTGCGTTTTGGCTACTGCGGAGCCCAGAGAGGCTTTCTAAAGAGGCGTAACATTTAGTGTAACATTGCCTGCAACATTGATTTTGAATGTTACATCTGCCTGCAACATGTTGCGGGCAATGTTACGGGCAATGTTACGGCCTAAACCCTTGAAAACACTGGACTTTTTAAGGCTCTGCAACATTGCAACATTCATTTCTATTGATTTTGAAAATAGAGAGAATTAGAGGATTAGAGAAAATAAAAATTCTCTAAACCGCCTGTGTGCGCATAAGTACGCGCGCGAGGTTACATTGTTGCAGGACCCGATTGGAGGCTGAAAAGATTGAGAGAAAGCAGCATTGAAAGCTACCTGGTCCGCAAGGTGAAAGAGCACGGCGGCCTGTGTTATAAATTCGTGTCCCCCGGCAATCCTGGTGTGCCGGACCGCATCATCATCACCCCCACTGGCAAGACGGTGTATGTGGAGCTGAAAACCGAGATTGGGAGGCTGGCCAAGGTCCAGAAATGGCAGAGAGGCGAGCTGGAGAAACGGGGGGCGGATGTCCGGGTGCTTTATGGGATGGACGCCGTGAAAGAGTTTCTGAGGGAGGTTTTTGGTGATGCAGTACATACCGCATGACTACCAGGCCTACTGCATCCAGCGGGTGGTGGAGGACCCCACGGTGGGACTGTTTCTCCGGCCAGGGCTGGGCAAAACGGTCATCACCCTGTCTGCGGTCAATATCCTCAAGTATTTCCGCTGGCAGGTGGCCAAGGTCCTGGTAGTGGCCCCCAAAAAGGTGGCGGAGGCCACCTGGAGCAAGGAGGCAGCTAAGTGGGACCACCTCCAGCATCTCCGGGTGTCCACCGTTCTGGGGAGCGCCAGCAAGCGCATCAAGGCCCTCAACACTCCGGCGGATGTCTATGTCATCAACCGTGAAAACTTTGAGTGGCTGGTGGACTACTACCAGCAGGCCTGGCCGTTTGACATGGTGGTTTTCGATGAAAGCACCAGTTTCAAAAACCCCCAGAGCAAGCGGTTTAAGGCGGCCAAGCGCATCCGCCGGTTTATTAAGAAAGTGGTGCTGCTGACCGGCACGCCGTCCTCCAAGGGGCTGATTGACTTATGGGCCCAGGTGTACCTCCTGGACGGCGGGGCCCGTCTGGGGCCCACGCTTTCCGCCTACCGGGAGAGATACTTTGACCCGGACCAGCGGAGCCGGACCCAGATTTTTTCCTACAAGGCCAAGGACGGAGCGGAGAGCGCCGTGCTGGGTGCCATTTCCGACATCTGCATCTCCATGAAAGCGGAGGACTACCTGCAACTGCCGGACTTCATCCAGCATGAAATCCCCGTCATGCTGGACCCCAAGGCCAAAAAGGCCTATGACCAGTTTGAGCGGGACCTGCTGCTGGAGGTGGATGAGGACATCATCACGGCGGGCACCGCCGGGGTCCTGGTGGGCAAGTTGCTGCAATTCTGCAATGGGGCCGTGTATGGCAATGACGGCAAGGTGGTCCCGGTGCATGACTGCAAGCTGGAGGCCTACACGAAGCTGCTGGAGCAACTCAATGGGGAGCATTGCCTCACATTCTACGGCTACCAGCACGACAAGGACCGCATCCTGGAGCGCCTGGAGAAGTACAACCGGGGCCGGGCGGACAAGCTGCGGGTCCGGGTGTATAAGGGCGTGGAGGATGAGGATGCCTGGAACGCCGGAGAGGTGGATGTGCTGCTGGTGCATCCGGCCTCTTGCGCCTACGGGCTCAACCTCCAGGCCGGTGGCCGCCATGTGGTATGGTATGGCTTAAACTGGAGTTTCGAGCTGAACGACCAGGGCAACTGCCGCCTGTACCGGCAGGGCTCCCCCTACGAAAAGGTATTTGTGCATTATCTCATTGTGCAGGGCTGTGAGGATGAGGATGTCATGGCCACCATACGGGACCGGGCAGACACCCATGAGGCTGTCATGCGGGCCCTCAAGGCCAGAATACGCAAGGTAAAGGAGAGTGTGGCATGAATAACCCAATTGTGATTTTGAACGGTGACCAGGTGTATTGTGATGAGCTCATCCGGGAAAACGCCCGGCTGACCATCCAGCATGAGGTGGACCGGCAGAAAATGGAGGCCCTGGAGCGGCAGATTGAGGATCAGGCGGCGAACATCGCCAGCCTTGAGGCCCATTCCTACGCACGGGAGGACCTGGAGGAGCTGGCCGACCTGCGGCGCACGGTGGACAAGGCCATCAAGGACCTGCACTTTGTCATGGCCGGTGGTGACCCGTGCAAGGTGTGCGCCAAGGTGTGCATGATGGGTGAGGGCAACTGCCAGCCGGTGTGGACTGGAGAGAAAACGGAGGACTGAGCACATGACCCTAAAAGAACTGTCCCAGCTTTACTACCTCAACCGGGAGATTGAGATGGACAAGCGCCGCCTCCAAGAGCTGGAGGTCAAGGCTCTGCCGGGCTCCCAGGTCCTCACCGGGATGCCTCACACTCCCGGCGTCAAGGACAAGGTGGGTGAGTATGCGGCGGAGATTGCCGATCTGAGAGGCATTATTGAGGCCAAGCACCAGCAATGCCTCTATGAGCGGAGCCGCCTGGAGCGCTACATCTCCAGCATTGATGACAGCCTCCTCCGGCAGATTTTCACCTATCGGTTTATCAATGGACTCCCCTGGCGGCAGGTGGCCGCCTGCATCGGCGGGGGGAATACCGAGGACGGATGCAGAAAAGCTGTGCAACGGTATCTGGAACGGAACTAAAGCAAGTTGTCCGTTTTGTCCGCTACATAGTGTGCTACAATGTAACTGCGGGTGTATGCCTCATCATGGTATTACCTCCTTTGAGGGTGGCGGCAGGGTGACGGAGCTGAAAACCAGACCCCTGCCGCCATTCACCTATGATTTTTCGGGCTGCTTTCCCCTGTGCGGGGAGGGCGGCCTTTTACTATGTTCTGGGGTGGTGAGTGTGGCAAAGCTGACTGACAAGCAAAAGCGGTTTGTGGATGAGTACCTGGTGGACCTCAATGCCACCGCCGCCGCAAAGCGGGCGGGGTATAGTGAAAAGAGTGCGTCCAGGATTGCGATTGAACTACTCAATAAAACTCATGTTTCCGCTGAAATCCAAAAGCGCCAGGCAAAGCTCCGGGGCAAGCTGGAAATCACCCAGGAGCGGGTGCTGGAGGAGCTGGCCGCCATCGCCTTTGCCAACGGCACCGACTTTGCAACCATCACCCACAACGGCCTGGTCCGGCTGACCCCCACCGATGAGGTGCCGGAGGAAAAGAAAAAGGCCGTTGCCTCCATCAAGGAGGGCCAATATGGCACGGAAATCAAGCTCCACGACAAGGTGAGGGCCCTGGAGCTGCTGGGCAAGCACCTGGGCGTCTTTGACACCAACAACGGCTCCGCCAATGAACAGGAAAACAACATCTTTGAGGTGATTGAGGAAAGCACCAGAGAGGAGATAGGCACGGATGAGATACCAGAAATTGAGCCCCCGGCAAAACCTGGCCATGACCTGGTGGAATAGGCCGGGCTTTGGGGACTATGACGGCATCATCTGTGACGGCTCCATCCGCTCCGGCAAGACCGTGGCCATGACGGTGGGCTTTATCATGTGGGCCATGTGCCGCTTTCAAGGTCAAAACTTTGCCTTGTGCGGCAAGACCATTGAGAGCCTGCGGCGCAATGTGACCACCAACCTGCCCACCTGGCTGGCCGGGGTGTTCTCTTTCCGGGAATACCGCACCGAAAACAAAATTGTGGTGAGCGCCGCCGGGCGCTCCAATAACTTCTACCTGTTCGGCGGACGGGATGAAAGCAGCGCCTCCCTCATCCAGGGCATCACCCTGGCGGGCGTCCTGCTGGATGAGGTGGCCCTCATGCCCCGCTCTTTCGTGGAGCAGGCCTGTGCCCGGTGCAGCGTGGAGGGCTCCAAGCTCTGGTTTAACTGCAACCCGGAGGGGCCCAGCCATTGGTTTTATCTCACCTGGGTGCTGGAGGCAGGCAAGCGGAACATGCTGCACCTCCATTTCACCATGGATGACAACCTCAGCCTCTCCGCCGCCGTCAAGGCCAGGTATGAGAGCCTATACTCCGGCGTGTTTTATGACCGCTTTATCCGGGGCCTCTGGGTGGTGGCGGAGGGGCTGATTTATACCATGTTCAACAAGGACTTTCATGTGGTGCCGGATGTGCCCCGGCCCTATGACCGCTACTACATCTCCGTGGACTATGGCACCGTAAACCCCACCAGCATGGGGCTCTGGGGCCGGGCCTCCGGGAAATGGTATCGTATGCGGGAGTATTACTTTGACAGCCGCAAAGAGGGCCGCCAGCGCACCGATGAGGAGCACTATTTTGAGCTGGAGCGCCTGGCCGGTGACTTGCCCATCCGGGCCGTCATCGTGGACCCCTCAGCGGCCAGCTTTATTGAGGCCATCCGGCGGCATGGCCGCTTTTATGTGGAAAAGGCCTCCAACGCCGTCCTGGACGGCATCCGGGATGTGGCCACCCGGCTCCAAAGCGGGGACATCTTCATCTGCTCCGGCTGCACGGACTGCATCCGGGAGTTTGGGCTCTACCGCTGGGACGAAAAGGCCCCCATGGACCGGCCCATCAAGGAAAATGACCACGCTATGGACGATGTGCGCTATTTTGTCCACAAGATTTTTGGGCCGCAACTTTTCAGCTTTTGAGGTGTGCCATGTTTGAGCAGCAGTATGTGTTGAATAAAATCGAACAATGGGCGGAGCGCCTGCCATACCGCACCTTGCGGATTGAGGTGGAGCTCCCAGGCCAGACCCTCACCCTGGAGAAAAGCAAGGCCCGGCCCATTGGATTTAACCCCCCCCATCCGATCTGCAAGCAAAGGAGGTGATGCACGGTGGTGGTGCTTAATTTGCGGGATGACTGCGTGGCCAGGGCGGCCACAAATTTCCGCCGGGGCATGACGGACAAACGCTTTTTGGAGCTTGAAATCACGGCCTGGCTGGGCTCCAAAGAGCGCAAGCGGCAGCTTGCGGGTGAGGCCTACTATGACGGGGCCCAGGATGTGCTCCGCCGCAAGCGCATTGCCCTGGACGATGATGGAAAGGTCAAGGTGCTGGACCACCTGCCCAACAACCGGCTGGTCAACAACATCTATGCCAAGATGGTGGACCAGAAAACCAACTATTCTTTTGGGCGGCCTTTTTCCTTTGACACGGAGAACAAGGCCTATGCTGCGGCCCTCTCCACCGTGTTTGGGTCCCGCTTTCAGCGGACCATGCACAACATTGGTGAGGGGGCCTGGATTGGCGGCAAGAGCTGGGTGTTTCCCTACTATGACCAAAACGGGGAGCTGGCTTTCCAGCGCTTTCCGGCGGATGAGGTCCTGCCCTTTTGGGCGGATGCTGACCACACCATCCTGGATGCCGCCGTCCATGTCTATGTGGTGCTGGAGTACGATGAAACCGAACAGACCAGGGATGTGGTCAAGGTGGAGGTCATGCACGGCGGCGGCGTGGACTGCTTTGTCCGCCGGGATGACGGGACCCTTGAGCCGGACGATTTTGCCCGGTCCGGGCCCTACATCACCACCACGGACCCCCAGACAGGCAAGGAAACCAGCTATAATTGGGAGCGCATCCCCCTGGTGTGCTTTAAGAGCTCCCACCATGAAATCCCCCTCCTGTCCAGGGTAAAATGTCTGCAAGACGCCTACAACAACATCATCTCCAACTTTGCCAACCAGATGGAGGAGGACATCCACTCCACCATCCTGGTCATCAAGAACTATGACGGGGAGGACCTGGGGCGGCTCCGGGCTAACCTGGCCACCTACGGCATCATCAAGGTCCGCTCCTATGAGGGCTCTGAGGGCGGCGTGGACACCCTCCAGATTGAGGTCAACGCCGAAAACTACAAGGTCCTGCTCTCCCTGCTCAAGGATGCCATCATTGAGAACGCCAGAGGCTATGACGCCAAGGATGACCGCATGAGCGGCAACCCCAACCAGATGAATATACAGAGCATGTACTCTGATATTGACCTGGACGCCAACGGCATTGAAATGGAGTTTCAAGCCTCCATGGAGGAGCTGCTCTGGTTTGTCAACCAACACCTGGCCAACACGGGCCGGGGGAATTTTGAGGGCACGGAGGTCAAGGTCATCTTTGACCGGGATGTCCTCATCAATGAAACTGAGGTCATCAACAACTGCAAGAACTCCGTGGGCATCCTCTCCGATGAAACCATTGTGAAGATGCACCCCTGGGTGAGCGACCCGGAGCAGGAGCTCCAGCGTATCAAGGACGAAAAGGAGGAGGCCATGGCCGACCCCTACCAGGCCGCCTTTATGAAAAACCGGCAGAACGGCGGGGACGGCTCCGGCAACCCTGTGACCGGCCAGGACGGCGGTGACGGCGATGCCCAGGAATAACCTCCAGCGCAATGCGGATTATTGGGCCCAGCGCATGAAAAACATGGAGGACGCCCTGCTGGACCAGTCATACTCTTATGTGGAAAACCTGGATGCCCAATTCCGGGCCGCTGAGGCTGAGATTGAGCGCCAGATGTCCGCATGGTACAGGCGCTTTGCCGCCAACAATGACATCACCCTGGCAGATGCCAAGCGGTTGCTCAACAGTGATGAGCTGGCGGAGTTTCGCTGGACCGTGGAGGAATACATCAAGCACGGCGAGGAAAACGCCCTCACCGGGGCCTGGATGAAAGAGCTGGAGAACGCCAGCGCCAGGGTCCACATCTCCCGGCTGGACGCCCTCAAAATCCAGCTCCAGCAGCAGGCGGAGCTCCTCTATTCCAACCAGCTTGACTACATAGACCGGGCCGCCCGGCAATCCTACACCGGGAGCTTTTACCACACGGCCTATGAGGTCCAAAAGGGCCTGGGCGTGGGCTGGACCATGCAGGCCGTCAATGAGGGGACCATCACCAAGGTCCTCTCCCGGCCATGGACCACGGACGGCCAGACTTTCCGGGACCGCTGCTGGACCAACAAGCAGAGCCTTGTGAACAGCGTCAACACTCAACTCACCCAGATGATTATACGGGGAGAGGCTCCAGACCGGGCCATCTCCGCCATCTCCAAGCAGTTTGAGGTGTCCCGCTCCAAAGCGGGCCGCCTGGTGATGACGGAAAGCGCCTATTTCTCCAGCGCCGCTCAAAAGGACTGTTTCAACGCCCTGGGCGTGGAGAAATACAGGATTGTGGCCTCTTTTGACCGGGACACCTGCGGCCTGTGTTCTGCGCTGGACGGCAAGGTGTTCAAGATGTCGGACTACCAGGTGGGGCTCACCGCTCCGCCGTTCCATCCCTGGTGCCGCTGCTGCACCGCCCCCTACTTTGAGGACATGGAGGGCCTGGGGGAGCGCTGGACCCGCAACCCGGACGGCACCACCACAAAGGTCCCGGCAAACACCACCTTTGCCCAATGGCGGCAGAGCTTTGTGCAGGGACCTACTCCTGGTTTACAGGTGGCCTCCGGGAGTGGTACAATGGCCGCAAAGGCAACCACGCATTTCCAGAGTGTTGTGCAGGGCTTGCCCGCATCCCCCAACGGCTACACGGACGCCCTTGAGCAACACTATGCGTCCGGCAATCAGACGGCCCAGGCTGTCTTTGAGCGCTATGTCCAGCCCGGCTCCGTTGCGGATGGGGCTTTCTCCGGCACGCCGCATTTTGACAGCCGCATCCAAAAGGTTAAAATGAATTTTGCCAACGACATGACGGACCCCAGAGGCCCAGCAACAACCTTTTTCCATGAACACGGCCATTATATTGATTTTATGTCATGCGCCGGGAGCGGCTACACATCCATGCAGACGCCAGACTTTGGCGACGCCTTGAAAAAGGACTTTGAGGCCTATGTCAAGGCTACCATGAAAGCCCACGGCACAAAGAGAAAGACGGATGCCTATGCAATCATCTCTCAGGAGCTCCGTGGGGCGCTGCCCAATGCAATCTCCGATCTGTTCGGCGGAATGTCCCGCAACAAGTGCGCTGGCACATACGGCCATTGGAACACACGCTACTGGACCTACTCCGGGATGCTGGAGAAAGAGGCCTTTGCCCACATGTTTGCCGCTCAATTCGACGCTGACCGCTACGCTTTGATGCAGAAATACTTTCCCACCGCTTTGGCGGAGTTTGAGAAACTGCTGAAAGGGGTGACAACGCCATGATTAAGTATTCCGATGTAACAACCAACCCGGAGCTCCAGGAGGCCGCTACCGCTTATGAGCAGGCCTTTGGGGGCCGCTTTGTGGGGGATGAGCCGGGCCCCGGCCTGGTGTATCTGGATGCCAACGGGACCGCCTACGGCCCCCCGGACGGCTACACCAAAGAGGACCTGCTCACGGCTCTGGAGGGGGGCAAGGACACCCTCCCCTCTATCTGGACCAATTTGGATGAGCTGGATATTGACCCAGACATCCTCTACTGACCCGATGATGAAAGCATCGTGCTGAAAAGCACGGTGCTTTTTTCATACCCAAATACCGCCGGGCCCCGGCGGAAACCAACAGGGGCGCTGCCATACCGGGACTGGCCGGACACAAGGAAAGCAGATAACAGGAGGTAACGCAACATGAAACTTTTATGGCTCAAGGAAATCATTGGCGATGCCTACACGGAGGACATGGACGCCGCCGCCTGCCAGGCGATTGGCAAGGACTTTGTTGCCCGTGCGGACTTCAACGCCAAAAACACCCGTGTCAAGGAGCTGGAGGCTCAGGTGGGCCAGCTTGAGGAGGCCGCCAAGGGACACGCCAAGCAGCTTGAGGAGCTGAAAAAGTCCGCTGGCGACAACGAGGAGCTGACCCGCAAGATTGGCGAACTGGAGCAGCAGAACAAGGCGGACAAGGCCGCTTATGAGAAAGAGCTGGCCACTATCCGGCTGACTGCCGCCGTGGACGCCGAACTCACCGCCGCCGGAGCCAAGAACAACACCGCTGTCCGGGCTCTCCTGGCCGACTACCTCAAGGACGCCAAGATTGAGGACGGCAAGGTGGTGGCCAAGGTGAACAATGAGAGCATCACCCTGGCCGCCAAAATCGAGGCCATGAAAAAGGACGCCAACACGGACTTTCTCTTTGGGAGCACCGGGGCCAAGCTGACCGGCTGGAAACCCGGCGACCCCGACACCGGGCGGAAACCCGGCGAGGGGAAAAAGCCCTCTGAGATGTCCTATTCCGAGCTGGCGGCTTTCCTGGCCGAAAACCCGGACGCCAAGCTGGAATGAGGTGACAACATGCGAAACATCACAACCCCTGCCAAAGCCGTGTCTTTTGAGGACGCCTTGAGAAATCTGGCGGCCAAGCTGACCGGCAAGCCCGCCGCATCCCTGCCCCGCACCCAGGAGGCCGTGGTGCAGTACATTGCGGACAACATCTCCTCCGTGAAAGAGCTGACGGACGCCCTGGCCAAAGAGCTGGCCATCCGGCTGACCCAGGAGCTTGCGGAGGCCATTGTCCAGGAAGTCATGGACCGCCTGGCCCCTGCGGGCACGGAGGCGGCCCAGGACGGCCCGGAGGATGAGCCGGAGGGTGATGATACCACCGGCACCAAAGAGGCCCCCAAGGGCCGCAAGCGCAAGCCCAACACCGACTAATTCTCAGAAAGGAAGATTGAACTATGCCTAACACCAAGTTTGATGCCAAGTCTTTCAACCCCCAGGCTTTCAAGTATGCGGTGGACCGCATCCCCCGCACCCGCCTCAATGAAATGCGGAAGTCCAGAGCGCTGGCGGGCAATCCCGACATCCGGGAGGTTTTCAGCACCCAGGGCGGCACCGGCTATGCCCGCATCGCCATGCGGGGCCTGCTGGACGGCGATGCCGTCAACTATGACGGCCAGACCGACATCACCGCCACCTCCACCAAGACCTTTGAGCAGGGTGTGGTGGTCATTGGCCGTGCCAAGGCCTGGACCGAAAAGGATTTTTCCTTTGACATCACCGGCGGCATTGACTGGATGGACAATGTGGCCCAGCAGGTTTCCGAGTATTGGCAGGATATTGACCAGGACACCATCCTGGCCGTCCTCAAGGGCGTCTTTGCCATGACCGGCGGCCAGAGCGCTGAGTTTGTGGCCAAGCACACCTATGAGGTGGCGGGCAACATGGAGGCCACCACCATGAACAGCGCCACCGCCCAGGCCTGCGGTGACCGCAAGAAGAAGTTTTCTCTTGTGTTCATGCACTCTGTCCCCGCCACCAACCTGGAAAACCTCAACCTGCTCACCGCCCTCAAGTACACCGACAAGGACGGTGTGACCCGTGACCTCACCCTCTACTCCTGGAATGGCAAGATTGTTGTGGTGGATGACGGGATGCCCGCCGAGGACGGCTATTTCCCCGCCGCCTCCACCGATGAGGGGGCGCTCCAGGTCAAGGCCTCCGGCGCTACTGACGGCCAGATCAACCAGGCGGAGGTCACCCCCTACTTTGGGGAGGGCACCCCTGCGGCGGACAGCTATGTGGTCCCCGGCACCCGCTACACCACCTATGTGCTGGGCGAGGGCGCTATCAGCTTTGAGGACATCGGTGCCAAGGTCCCCTATGAAATGGCCCGTGACCCCAAGACGGACGGCGGCGTGGACACCCTCTACACCCGCCAGCGCAAGGTGTTCTCTCCCTTTGGCATCTCCTACGAAAAGAAAAGCCAGACCACTCTCTCCCCCACGGATGCAGAGCTGGCCAACGGTGCCAACTGGTGCCTGGTCCACTCCGGCGAGGAGGAGGAAAACGACCGCTCCTACATCGCCCACAAGGCCATCCCCATTGCCCGCATCCTCTCCAGGGGCTAAGGACATGGAGGGCGTGTATGAGGCCGTGGTGGACCGGCTGGCCATGCTGGGCTACACTGTCACGGACGCTGACGAAACCGGCCTTAAATACACCATCCGCAAGTGTGAGGCGGAGCTTTTGGCGAACATCAACCACCGAAAGCTCCCGCCTCCTCTTTTTTACACCCTTGTGGACATGGTGGCCGGTCATTTCCTGTTTGATAAGAAAGCCGCCGGAGGGCTTGACGGGCTGGAGGGCTTTGACTTCAACGCCCCCGCCAAGAGCATCACGGAGGGGGACATCTCCGTGACCTTTGCCGGAGCCAGCGATGGTGCAAGCAATGCGGAAAGCCGCTTTGACGCCATGCTGGCCCAGCTCATGCACCCGGCAGAGAACACCCTGGCGGCTTTTCGGAGGCTGAGATGGTAGTCCCCGCCGCCTACAAAAAGGCCATCCAGAGCCTCTGGACCGGCCTGGCCACCATCACCGTGCGGCAGGGTGTGCTCAACCCTGCCAATGGCCGCACGGAGCCGGTGGAGAAAGTGACGGCCTCCGGCTTGCCCTGCCGCATCTCCCACCAGACCGTCAAGACCACCGAGCCCACCGAGGAGGCGGCCCTGGTGGCCCAGACGGTGACGCTCTACATTGACCCGTCCGTGGACATCCCGGAGGGCTCCAAAATCACAGTGACCCAGAACGGCGTCACTCGTGACTATGAGCGGAGCGGCAAGCCTGCCGTTTACACCTGCCACCAGGAGGTCCCCCTGGAGCTGTTCAAGGAGTGGGCCTAATGCGGTGGGGCGATGTCGATTACAAGCAGCTCCAAAAGCTACGGGATAACCTGCAAAAGCTCCAGGACATGGACCTGGACAAATTCTGTGAGGATGTGTCCAAAGAGCTGGCCGCCCGGCTGCTGGCCCTGGTCATCCCCCGCACCCCGGTGGGGCAATACCCCCGGAGCAGCGGGAAAAAGGGCGGCACCCTGCGCCGGGGCTGGACCGCCCGGACCGAGCAGGAGGCGGCGGGCGGCGGGAAAGTAGACCCCGCCGCCTACGCCAACGCTCTGCCGGTTTTCAAGAGGGGGCGGACCTTTTACATCGAGGTCATCAACCCCGTCCACTACGCCAGCTATGTGGAGTTTGGACACCGCACCCGTGGCGGAGGCGGCTGGGTGGCCGGGCAGTATTTCCTCACCCTGTCTGAAAAGGACCTTGAGCGGGTGGCCCCCGCCGTCATTGAGAAAAAGCTGGAGGCGCTGCTGCGGGAGGCTTTCAATGTCTGAAATCAGTTTTAAGAGCATCTATGACGGCGTGAGCCTTGCGCTGCACGCCGCTTTTCCTGCTGTGCAGGTACACGGCGGGAATGTCAAGCAGGGCCTCAACCCTGGGGACCTCAATGTGGTCATGCCCTCCGCCGGGCAGAGCAAACAGGTGGGAGAGCGGTTTCTCCGCACCCCCACCCTGGATGTCATCTACTACCCCAAGGTGGGGGTGGCGGAGTGCTGTGAGGTGGCAGATCAGCTCACCATGCTCCTGCGGGACATCACCACCCCGGAGGGGGACCTCATCCATTGCACCAACTGCGAATGGACCATTGAGGAGGGCGTCCTGCATGTGCTGGTGAGCTATGACCACCACGCCTACATCCCCCAGGAGCCGGTCCTCATGGAAACCCTTGATATTGAAATGGAGGGATAAACATGGCGCAAGCCAAGACCACGAACAGCGAAAAGGCCACCGGGGCCGCTACCTACAAAAAGGAGCAGCTTGTGGCCTCCAAGAGATACGCCAACCGGCGGGACATCATCATGGCCCTGCTGGAGGACGGCAAGGCCTACACCTTGAATGAGGTGGACGGGCTGATTGAGAAGTACATGAAAGGAAAGGTGAAGTGATATGGCGCTGGGAGGCGGCACCTGGCAGACCCAAAACAAGGTCCTGCCCGGTTACTATGTCAATTTCTCCAGTGTGCCCAGGGCGTCCGCTACCCTCTCTGACAGAGGCTATGCGGCAGCGCCTTTTGAGCTGAGCTGGGGCCCGGAGGGTGAGGTTTTCCCCGTCACCTCCGGGGAGTTTCAGAAAAACAGCAAGGTCATTTTCGGCTACGCCTACGACCATCCCAAGATGCTCCCCCTGCGGGAGATTTTCACCCACGCCACCACCGTCTACTGCTACCGCCTGGGCTCCGGGGCCGTCAAGGCCTCCAACACCCTGGCCACGGCCAAGTATGGCGGCGTGAGAGGCAACGACATCACCATTGTGGTGGCCGCCAATGTGGATGATGAGGACCTCTGGGATGTGACCACCTATGTGGACGGCGTGGCCGCCGACACCCAGACCGTGGCCGATGCTGACGAGCTGGTGAGCAATGATTGGGTGGACTTCAAAACGACCGCCACCCTGGAGGCCTCCGCCGGGATGCCTCTGACCAACGGGGCGGACGCCACCACCATCACCGGCGAGGCCCACCAGGCCTTTTTGGACAAGATTGAGCCCTATGCCTACAACGCCCTGTGTTGCCCGGCATCGGACGCCACCACCGTCCGGCTCTATCAGCAGTTTTGCAGCCGGGTCCGTGATGAGGTGGGCAGTAAATTCCAGCTTGTGGCCTGGCAGCCCAGCACGGCGGACTATGAGGGCATCATCGGCGTGTGGAACACCGTGACCCACCCCACCATTGCCAATGTGCCCACCCACTCCCTGGTGTATTGGGTGGCCGGTGCTGAGGCGGGCTGTGCGGTCAACAAGTCCCTCACCAACTTCAAGTATGATGGTGAGCTGACCATCAACACCGACTACACCCAGGCGGAGCTGGAGGCGGCCCTCAAGGCGGGCAAGTTTATCTTCCACAATGTCAACGGTGATGTGCGGGTGCTGGAGGACATCAACACCCTGCTCACCCTGTCCGACACCAAGGGGGAGATTTTCCAGAGCAACCAGACCATCCGGGTGTGTGACCAGATTGCCAATGATGTGGCGGTGCTGTTCGGTCAAAAGTACCTGGGCACCGTACCCAATGACGCCTCTGGCCGCTCCTCCCTGTGGGGGGACATCACCAAGCTCATCCAGCAGCTTGATGACATCCGGGCCGTGGAGAACTTTGACCCGGAAATTGTGACCTGTGAGCAGGGTGACAGCAAGAAAGCCGTTCTCTGCATCGTCAACGGCCTCAATGTGGTCAACGCCATGGCCCAGCTCTACATGAGCGTGATTATCCAGTAAGGGAGGGAAAGGAAAATGTCCAAGCCGACCATGAACACCCAGGACGCTGTAAGCGCCAATTTTGCGGAGTGCTTTGTCACCATTGACGGGACCCGCTACTCTATGCTTATGGCCAAGGAGTTTGAGGGCACGGCATCCGTCAACACCGCTGAGGTTTACAAGCTGGGCGGTGTTGTGGTGGGCCACAAGGCCCAGACCGTTGCCCTGTCTTTCTCCATGACCATCTACAAATGCACGGAGATTTTTGACAAGGTGGTGGAGGACTTCATCAAGACCGGCGTGATGCCCACCTTTGACATCCAGACCTCCAACGATGACCCCGCCACTACCGTGGGCCGGAGCACCAAAATCTACAACAACTGCATCCTGGACGGCGATGTGCTGCTGTCCATGTTCAATGCGGAGGGTGACTTTGTTGAGCAGTCCATTGAGGGCTACTGTGACAGCTTCACCCGGCCCGAACAGTACACCAACCCGACCTACATGTAAGGTCACATAACACACAAGGAGGAAAAAATCCATGAGTAACCTGTCCGCTTTCATGCGTGCCAATGTCGAGCAGATTGAAAACCACAAGTTTGCCGCCTCCCCCCGTATCAAGGGGGAGAACGGCAAGCCCATGGAGTGGGAAATCTGCTGCATCTCCGCCGATGAGTACGCCCGCATCCGCTCCGCCTGCATCCGCCAGGTCCCCGTGCCCGGCAAGAAAGGCCAGTACACCCAGCAGCTTGACACCTACACTTTCCAGGCAAAGGTGGCGGCCCGCTGCACCGTGTTCCCGGACCTCAACAACGCCGCACTCCAGAATGATTGGGGCGTGGCCAAGCCGGAGGAGCTGATTGGCAAGCTGCTCATTGGCGGCGAGTTTGACGATTATGTCACGGAGGTTTTCCAGGTCAACGGTTTCAAGACCGATGATGACATGGTGGCTGAGGCAAAAAACTAATCCTGGACGGTGACCCGGAGGCCAATTTTGCCCATTTCTGCCTGCAAAAGTTTGGCTGGGAGCCGTCCAAGTTTTTAGACCTGCCCGTCAAGGAAAAGGCTTTTGTCATCGCCTCCATCCAAGTGAGGGGCGAGGATGAAAAGAAACGGGAGGCCGAACTGAAAAGCAAGATGAGAAAAGGCAGAGCCAAACGGAAGTAACAGGGGCCCCCGCTGCATGGCGGGGGCCTAATTCTTAAAAGAGGGGGTGAACCCGTGGCAACAATCAGATCTCAGATGGTCCTCAATGACGGTATCAGCGGCGTGCTCAGAAAAATCAACACGGCGCTCAACACCACCCTCAATGCCTTTGAGCAGGTCCAGCGGGCCTCCGGGCGTGCTGTGGACACGGCGCAAATCCAGGCGGCCAGAGCGGCGCTGGTACAGGCCAACCGTGAAGTGGATGAAATGGCGGAGGGCTACCGCCGGGCGGCAGAGCAGGAGGAAATCCTCAACAAGGGCCTCCGCAACGGCACCAATGCTGCGGGCGGCCTGCTGGGCAAGGTCAAAGGCATTGTGGCCACATTGGCCGCCGGAGCCGGTATAAAAGCGCTCCTGGGGCTGTCTGACAAGCTGACCAGCACCACGGCCCGCCTCAATTTCCTTGTGGATGACGGGGGCTCTGTGGAGGCCCTGGAGCAGAAAATCATGGCCTCTGCCCAGAGGTCCCGGTCCGCCTACCTGGACACCGCCTCCGCCATCGCCAGCATGGGCTCCAATGCTGGGCGGGCCTTTAGCAACAATGATGAGCTCATCGGCTTTATGGAGCTCATCAATAAGAGCTTTGTCATTGGCGGCGCTACGGCGGAGGGCCAGGCCGCCGCCATGCTCCAGCTCACCCAGGCCATGGCCGCCGGTGCCCTCCGGGGCGAGGAGCTCAACTCCATCCTGGAGAACGCCCCCGGCATTGCCCGTGCCATTGAGAGCTACATGGGCATTGCGGAGGGCTCCATCAAGCAATATGCGGAGCAGGGCCTCATCACCGCTGAGGTGGTCAAAAACGCCATGTTTGCCTCTGCGGATGAAATCAATGCCAAGTTTGAAAGTATGCCCCTAACCTGGGGCCAGATTGCCACCAAGATGCAAAACACGGCCCTGGCGGCCTTTGACCCTGTGCTCACACGGCTCAACCAGGTGGCAAACAGCGCTCAGTTTAACACGGTCATCAACGGGACCATCAATGGGCTGGCCATGCTGGCCACGGTGGCCACCGGCGTGCTGGACCTCCTCATCAACGGAGCCGCCTTTGTGGTGGACAACTGGAGCTGGATAAGCCCCATCGTCTACGGCCTGGTGGCCGCCTTTATCGCCTACAATGCCGTGGCCCTCATCACCAATGGCATCAACGCCGCCATGGCGCTGGCCGAGGGTGTAAAAGCGGCGGCATTGATGATGAGCACCGGGGCCACCTTTGCCCAGACTGCGGCTCAGTACGGGCTCAATGCGGCCCTGCTGGCCTGTCCCATCACCTGGATTGTGGTGCTGGTCATCGCCCTTGTGGCGGCCATCTACGCCGCCTGTTCGGCCATCGCCAAGTTTACCGGCATCGCCAACAGCGGCTTTGGCGTCATCTGCGGCGGCATCAATGTGGTGGTGCAATTCTTTGTCAACCTGGGCTTGACCATCGCCAACATTGCCCTGGGCATCTGGAACGCCCTGGGGGCCTGTGCTCAAAACATCGGCATTGCGTTCAGCAATGTCATCTCCGGCGTGCAGGCCTGGTTTTACAACCTGCTCTCCACGGCGCTCACCGTGGTGGCCGGTATCTGTGAGGCGCTGAACAAGTTGCCCTTTGTGGAGTTTGACTATTCCGGCATCACCAATGCGGCCAGCGACTACGCCGCCAAGGCGGCGGAGGCCTCTGGCAACATCCAGGACTTTGTGAGTGTAGGGGATGCTTTCAACGAGGGCATGAGCACCTTTGACACCTGGCAGGACGGCTGGGTGGGGGATGCTTTCAACGCTGGAGCCAACTGGGGTGACGGCGTGGCCAGCGGCATCTCTGACGCCGTGGGCGGCCTGTTTGACATGGACCTGGGCGCTGCTACGGACTACGGAGCGGGCGGCCTGGGCACCGGCGGATATGGTGACTTTGCCATGGATGACCTTTTGGGCAACACCGGGCAGACCGCCGCCAACACCGGGGCCGCCGCCGATGCCCTCAGCACCTCCACGGAGGAGCTGGAGTATTTGCGGGACATTGCGGAGCGGGACGCCATCAACCGTTTCACCACGGCGGAGGTCCGCATTGACATGACCGGCATATCAAAAAACAACCGCCCAGGCCTTGAAAATCAAGGCTTTGGGCGGTTTTTCCCATTTTTCCCCCCTTTACAGTTTCATTACCTCTTTGATAAAGCCCTCCATGCGCTGGGCGCTGTCCTGCCTCATCTGCTCTGTAAAATGGGCGTATCTGTCCAGGGTAAAGGCTGCTGTGGCGTGGCCCAGATTGCTCTGGATGGTCTTTATATCATCCCCGGCCCGGATAGCATTGACGGCGTAGGTGTGGCGCAAATCGTGAAAGCGGACCCCCTCCAGGCCTGCGGCTTTGGTGAGCGCCCGGAAATGCTTGTCCACCGTCTGCTGGAGCACCCGGCCCCCGTTCTCCCCGGTGAACACCAGGCCGTGGGGATTGCTCCAGGCCGGACCCGCCCGGAGCTGCGCCTCCATCTGGCGGCGGCGCTGGGCACGGAGGGCGGCCATGACGGACGCCGCCGGGGCAAGGGTCCGGGGCTTTCCGCTTTTGGGCGTGGTGAATGGCCCCGCCTCTTTCTGGGCGTAGAATGTGGCAAGCTGCTTGTCAACCGTGACCGTGCCCCGCTCGAAGTCCACGGCATCCCAGGTGAGGCCCAGCAGCTCCGAAATGCGAAGGCCGGTAAACAGGGCCACCGTGACCATGTGCTCCAGCTCTCCGCCCCTTGCAGCATCCAGCAGGGCGGCGGCTTGCTCATCGTCCAGGGGGTGTATCTCCTTTTGGGCCTTGCGGGGCAACACACACCCGGCGGCGGGATTTTTGGGGATATAGCCCAGCATGACGGCCCGCTCCAGGGCGTGGTGGAGGACCTGGTGGACCATCCGCACGGACTGCGGCGAGAGGTCCTTGAGGCCGTTTATAAACACCTGGACGGTGTGGGGGTGCAGATCAGAGAGCCGGACACCGCCCAGGGTGGGCGTGATGTGGTTTCTGATGTTCCCCTTGTAAATGCGGGCGGTGTTGTACTTGACGCCGCTCAGGTAGTTTTCCGCCCAGAGGTCAAGCCACTGGCCCACGGTGAGCTTTGAGGGCGGGGTGTATGTGCCGTCATTGACGGCCACCGCCACCTTTTGCATCTTCTCCAGGACCTCTTTCTGTGTCTTTGCGCTGAAATAGCGCTGGACCTGCTTGCCGGTGGTAGGGTCCCGGCCTGTGGTGACCCGGCCCTCCCAATAGGTGTATTGTCTGCCGTTGCGGGTGATGGTCCGCTTGCGGATGTTCCCCGCTCCCTTTGCGCCTCTTTTGGCCATGATGTGCTCCTTTCCCACCCGGCGCAAAAAGGCGCACGGGTGCCGTTGATTGACTGTCGTGGACTTCTCCCCCGCCGGGTGTTAGCAGCACCGGGGCGGGGCATTATTTCTGGTATTTGGGTATTTCCGTCAGCTCCTCCACCCGCTCCGCCGCCTTTTCCTGGCCCTCATCGTTGAGCCGGTCCAGGGCGGCGTCTATGCGGTCTTTGATACCCTCCCCATATATGAATACCCGCTTAAATTCCTCTTTGTCCACGGCCTCCCAATCGCTTATAAGCTCCTGGACGGGGACGCCAAGGGCGGAGGCTATCCGCTGGAGCGTGTCCAGCTTTGGATTGCGGAGGTCGTTTTCCCATTGGGCCATTGAGGACCCGGAAACACCTATCTTTTTTCCGAGCTCCTCTTGTGTCATACCTGCTTTTTTGCGGGCGGCTTTTATGAGCTGTCCCGTGGTCATGTGCATCACCTCAAATATATAATACTCTCGCATTTGCAAAAGGTCAAGAAAAATATTTTAGCATTTGCTCATTTTCCCTATTGACTTTAGCAAATGATACTGCTATAATCCGAGTATGAGCAAATGCTAAAGGAGGTGAGCACCACATGAGAATTGACCGAGTAGCATTTGCGGCGGCGCTGGCCCGGAGGGACATCAACCAAAAGCGGCTGGCGGAGTTGTCCGGCGTGAGCCGGGTGACCATTACCGCCGTCAAAAGCGGAAAGACCTGCTCCGAGGAAACCGCCCGCAAGCTGGCGGCGGTGCTGGGGCCGGAAATCATGGAAAAGGAGGACTGAACAATGCGTAAATGGAAAGTAAAGCTCCCCGGCGGCCATGTGTTTGAGCTGGAGAGCGATGACCCGGGGCGGGCGCTGCTGGAGCGGGGCCACACCTCTTTTGCCCTGGAGGAAATCACCCCGCCGCCCATCGTGCCGGTGGAGGCCGTGGCCCAGGAGGGCAAGCTCACCCTGAGCGTCCAGGAGGCGGCGGAGGAGCTGGGGGTGTGCTCCAAGACGGTTTACAACCTCATCCACCGGGCGGACTTCCCCGTGCTGCGTATCGGCACCCGTGTCCGCATCTCCCGTGCAGGCCTGGCGGCATGGGTCCAGGCGAACACCCAGAAAAACATTATGGAGGTATCTTGAAATGCTGAAAACTACCATGACTGTGCAGCTCCGCCGCTTTGATGTGCTGGTGGAGGACCAGCGCACCCACGAAACCAAAGAGGACGCCATTGTGTTCACCCTGGACCAGCTCCACGCCGCCCAGCTTGTGGGCCAGAGCTCCAAGGAGCTCATTATGCGGGCCTTTGGGCGGCAGGGCTACAAGGTGCTGGACATCGGCCGGGCGGAGCGCCGGGAGGCCACTCTGCACCTGGACGGGCTTTTCTGGGAGGCGGATGAGCTGTGAAGATAGACAGAAAGCGGGTGGATGCCCTCATGGCTCAAAAGGGCATCTTCCGCTATAAAGACCTGGCGGAGCGGGCCGGGCTGACGCAAAAGCGCCTCTCCGTGATACTCAACCACGGCTCCGGCAGGCCCAAGACCATCATCAAGGTGGCAAAGGCCCTGGGCGTGTTCGCTCCCGATCTGTCCGGGGAGCGGCGGGACACGCTCAAGCCCTACGGGCTGCCCACGCTGGAGGAGATACGAGCGGCCCACAGGCGGGAAACAGCCCCGCTCCCCCTGCAATCCATCCCCGGCTTTCTGGCCCGGAAAATCCCCTCAAACTGGGGGGACTGGAGCATAGAGGAGCGGCGGAAATTCTGGGCGGAGCCTCCCACGGAGGAGGGCCTTGTGGACCGTGACCGGGTGTGCGCCCTGGAGGTCTGGGTGGAGGCCTGGGGCAGGCCCCAGGACACCATGACCTATGCGGACGCCGTGGAGATAAATGCCGCAATCGCCTCCCTGGGAGGGTGGAACAAAACCGGCAAGGCTGGCAGGTTTGGCCCCTACGGAGTGCAAAAGGGATGGAACAAACAGCCGTGAAAGTTACAGTTAGAGAATTTTGTAACTTTCAAGTACCGAAAGCGACAAAACCGGCATTTGTAACTTTCAAGCGCCCTCAATGTTGCAATGTTCCGCCGGAAACCCTTGATATTACTTGATTTTTGGGTGGAACGGAACATTTGGAACATTAAATATAAATGGGCAGTATGTAGGTAGTTTAGAGGAATTAGAGAAAATAACGGATTTTATATGTACTCTCTAAATCCTCTAAAAGGCACAAAATAAAAATAAAGATGAAAAAGTCGGTGCAAATGTTGCAAAAGGCCGAAAACCCTTGTGCCGCAACGGTTTTAGCCGCAACAAGT
>OESA01000108.1_pt1 | contig 30120 bp, 30 predicted proteins | sample 1540101 | NCBI WGS metagenome assembly OESA01 (sample SAMEA3891891, study PRJEB23780) | metagenome | biome: terrestrial biome; feature: animal house; material: Caecal content | place: Italy | collected 2015-05-05 | reverse complement strand
CTGTCCACACCCACAAGAAGTATGTGGAAATGGTGAAGGAACTGAAGGAAATGGGTGCTGCCACCATCTGCATTAAGGATATGGCCGGTATCATGGGTCCCAAGGAAGCTTACGATCTGGTTTCCGCCATCAAGGACGCTACCCCCGACCTGCCCATTGACCTGCATACTCACTCCACCACTGGTCTGGCCTTCATGACCTACCTGAAGGCTGTGGAAGCCGGTGTGGATATTATCGATACTGCTATTTCTCCCTTCTCCGGCGGTACTTCCCAGCCCGCTACCGAGACTTTGGCTTACGCTCTGCGTCAGCTGGGCTACGAAGTGGATCTGGATGATACCCAGACCAAGAAGATGGCCGACTACTTCAAGACTGTCCGTGACGGCTTCATTGCCGACGGCACCATGATGCCCAAGTCCATGGCCACCGACACCCAGTGCCTGACCTACCAGATCCCCGGCGGCATGCTGTCCAACCTGCTCAGCCAGCTGAAGCAGATGAACGCTCTGGATAAGTTCGACGAGGCTCTGATCGAGACTCCCAAGGTCCGTAAGGATATGGGTTATCCTCCTCTGGTTACCCCCACTTCTCAGATGGTGGGCGTGCAGGCTGTGCGCAACGTCCTGGACGGCAAGCGCTACAAGTCTGTTTCCAAGGAAATCAAGGCTTACTGCCGCGGTGAGTACGGCCGTACTCCCGCTCCCATCGATCCCGAGATCCAGAAGATGATCCTGGGCGACGAGAAGCCCCTGACCGGCCGCTACGCCGACACCCTGGAGCCCATCGTGGACAAGACCCGCAAGCAGCTGGAGGGCGTGGCCCGTTCCGACGAGGATGTGCTGTCCTACATTGCCTTCCCCAACCTGGCTGAGAAGTTCTTCCAGGAGCGGAAGGAGAAGGAAGAGAACACCGCCACCTACTCCATCGTGGAAGCCTAAGGAGGGACTGGTATGCTGAGTTCTACTTTGGACAGCATCGGCATTCTGGACGCCGGCATCGTTGCGGTTCTGGGCTATATTGTGGTTTTCTTCGGCCTGATTCTTCTCATGGCTGTGGTTATCGCCATGAGCAAAATCTTCACCATGAAGGAAGCCAAGAAGGCCGCCGCGCCCGTAGCGGAAGCCCCTGCCGCTCCCGCCGCTCCGGCCCCCACCGCGCCCGGCACCGCCGGCGGCGTGAAGCTGTACGATGTTCCCCCCAAAACTGCCGCTATGCTCATGGCCATCGTGGCCGACAAGATGGGCAAGCCCCTCAACGAGCTGCGCTTCATTTCCATTAAGGAGGTCAAATAACTATGAAATACAAAGTAACCCTCAATGGCCGCACCTATGAGGTAGAGGTGGAGGCCGGCAAGGCTATGCTCCTGGACGAGTACGAGGCCATTGTTCCCTCCGCTCCGGCTGCTCCCGCTGCCGCTCCTGCCGCTGCTGCCCCGGCGGCCGCCGCTCCCGCCGCAGCCGCGGTTACCGGCGCCGGCGAGGCCGTGAACGCTCCCATGCCCGGCACCATCCTGAAGGTGAATGTGACCCAGGGCCAGAAGGTTGCCGAGGGCGCCGTTCTGTGCGTCCTGGAAGCCATGAAGATGGAAAATGAAATCCTGGCTCCCAAGGCCGGTACCGTTACCCAGGTTCTGGCTGCCAAGGGCGCCACGGTGGATACCGGCGCTCCTCTGGTGGTTATCGGTTAAGGAGGCACTCCCATGATCGATATTGGTGAAATCTTACTGGACTTGTGGAATAGTTCCGGCTTTTCCAAAATCATTAGCGGATTCTCCGGTGGCGGCTGGCAAAATCTTGTAATGATCATTATTGCGTGCGTTTTGCTGTACTTGGGTATTGTGAAAAAGTTTGAACCCCTGCTACTGGTTGGAATTGCTTTCGGCTGTCTGCTCAGCAATTTGCCAGGCGCGGGTCTCTATAAGCAGGGCCTTTGGGACTCTTACATTTCGGGAACGCCATATCAGGTATTGGACGAGTTTGGAAAAGTTGTTAAGACTATCCAAGAAGTTCACTTTACGCACATTGTTCAAGAGGGCGGCCTGCTGGACATCTTCTACATCGGCGTCAAGGCAAGCCTGTACCCCTGCCTGATTTTCATGGGCGTGGGTGCCATGACGGACTTTGGCCCCCTGCTGTCCAACCCCAAGAGCCTGCTGCTGGGCGCTGCTGCTCAGCTGGGCGTGTTCGCCGCCTTCTTCGGTGCGGTTCTCCTGGGCTTCACCGGCCCCGAGGGCGCTTCCATCGGTATCATCGGCGGCGCCGACGGCCCCACCGCTATCTTCCTCACCACGCAGTTGGCTCCCCATCTGCTGGGCGCCATCGCCGTGGCGGCCTACTCCTACATGGCGCTGATTCCCATGATTCAGCCCCCTGTGATGAAGCTGCTGTCCACCCCGGCGCAGAGAAAGATCAAGATGGTCCAGACCCGGAATGTGTCCAAGACCGAGAAGATTGTGTTCCCCATCGTGGTTACCATCTTTGTAGCCCTGCTCCTGCCGGATACCGCTCCCCTGATTGGCTGCCTGATGCTGGGTAACCTGCTGAAGGAGACCGGCGTTACCGACCGCCTGTCCGACACCGTGCAGAACGCCATGATGAACATTATCACTATCCTCCTGTCCACCGCCGTGGGCGCTACCATGGTAGGCTCCACCTTCCTGACTCCCCAGACCCTGATGATCGTGGTGCTGGGCGTGGTGGCCTTCCTGCTGTCCACTGCTGGCGGTATGCTGGGCGGCGTGGTGATGTGCAAGCTCACCGGCGGCAAGGTCAACCCCCTCATCGGCTCCGCCGGTGTGTCCGCTGTGCCTATGGCCGCCCGGGTGTCCAACCTGGAAGGCCAGAAGGCCAACCCCTCCAACTTCCTGCTGATGCACGCCATGGGCCCCAACGTGGCCGGCGTTATCGGCTCCGCCATCGCCGCAGGCTTCCTGCTGAGCGTATTCGGCTAATCACAAAAATCGCCCCCGGAATTACTTCCGGGGGTGTTTTTTTGCCCTTGTGGAGTGGCTGTCCCTGTGGTATCCTAAAAGAAAACCGCCTCCGGGCGGAGAAAGGCGGAAAATCCTATGGATGAAAAGAGAGACCGGGTTTTGGGGTGCCTGCTGGGGGGCGCCGTAGGGGACGCCCTGGGATACCCGGTGGAGTTTCTGGGGGAGCCGGAGATTCTCCGGCAATACGGCCCGGCAGGCATCCAGACCCTGGCCCAGGCCGGCAGCCCTGCCCGGGTTTCCGACGATACCCAGATGACCCTCTTTGCCGCCAACGCCTGGATTTATGGATGCAGCGGAGAAGGTTGGGATATCGCCACCACCTGGCTTGCCTACCGGGAGTGGCTGGGTACCCAGGGGGACGAAAGCCGGATGGGTAAGCCCCGGATGTGGATTTACGGCGACCGCCGCCTCCACGCCCGCCGGGCTCCGGGCAATACCTGCCTGAGTGCCATTCGCTTCAGTGACCGGGGCGGTACCATGGAAAACCCGGTGAACAACAGCAAGGGCTGCGGTACCGTGATGCGGGCAGCCCCCTATGGGCTGATGCCCGGCTCCCGGGAGGCCGCCATGGAACGAGCCGCTGCCGACGCCGCCCTGACCCACGGCCATCCCCTGGCCTGGGGCAGCTCCGCCTGGCTGGCCGCCTGTGTCCATGCCCTTGTGCATGGGCAGGGCATGGATGGGCTGGAAGAAATCCGGCTTCCCCGGAAGCTGGACCCGGAGGGAAGCCTTCAGTCCCTGGTGCAAAAAGCCATTGCCCTGGCAGGGGAAGCCGTGCCGGATCTGGAGGCGATTCACACCCTGGGAGAGGGCTGGGTGGCAGAGGAGGCCCTGGCCATCGCCCTGTTCTGCGCCCTGCGCCACCGGGATAACTTCGCCGCCGCCCTCCGGGCCGCCGTGAACCACAAAGGAGACAGCGATTCCACCGGCGCCATCTGCGGCAACATCCTGGGGGCATTCCTGGGAGCAGAAGCGGTGGCCAAGGCCTTTGACCCGGAGCAGCTGGAGCTGAAAGATATCATCCAACCCCTGTCCCTTGACCTCCTCCGCACCCACACCGCCACCCCAATCCCCGGCCAAGACCCGGCCTGGGACCAAAAATACCGATTCTGATACAAACCGTCAAACAGTCCATTCAGCCCCCGGTGCAGGATATTTGCTCCCCACCGGGGGGATTTTTTATCCCAAAAGGAGGGGAGTAAAATAGAAATAAGGATTTATGGCTACGTCCGCGTTTCCACCAGGGACCAAAACGAAGCCCGCCAGCTCATGGCCCTCCGGGAGTGGGGGATTCCTGAGAAAAACATTTTTATTGAGAAGCTGTCCGGCAAGGATTTTGACCGTCCCCAGTACCAAAAGCTTCTGCGGAAACTAAAAAAAGACGACCTGCTCTATATCAAGAGCATCGATCGTCTTGGGCGTAACTACGCCGAAATATTGGAGCAGTGGCGCTTCCTCACAAAAGAAAAAGGTATCGACATTGTGGTGCTGGATATGCCCCTTCTGGATACCAGGAGGGGCAAGGATTTGCTGGGAACTTTCCTCAGCGACATTGTGCTGCAGGTGCTGTCCTTTGTGGCAGAGAATGAGCGCACCAACATCCGCCAGCGGCAGGCTGAGGGAATCGCAGCCGCAAAAGCCAAGGGCATCCGCTTCGGTCGTCCGCCGGAACCGCTGCCCGAGAATTTTCCCAAAGTTTACAAGCGTTGGAAAAAAGGAGAAATCACCGGCACCGCAGCCGCCAAAGAATGTAATATGGCCCTTTCCTCCTTCCGCTACCGGGCAGAAATCTACGGAAGGGCAGGGAACTTATAAAAATGTGTTTTACAAAAAAGTGTAGGTTTCTGTAAAACACCGCTCCCCCTACCTACTTTAATACAGTAGCACAAGGCACAGAAAAAATCAAGCATTTTCCGGTGAATAGCTACACGAAGCCTCATTTTTCCCTTCTTACAGAAACCTACACTTTCCTGAAAGTCAGTATCTGAGAGAGGGGATGGTTTTGGGAGGAAATGGAAAGCGTCTTACAGATGTGGGGCAAGCGTTTGGGGATGCTTCCCCTGTGTCATCTGCAGGATAAGGGAAAATGATCGGTAGTGAGGAGGAAAAGATATGTTTTGTGAAAAATGTGGAACCCCCAACATGGACGGCGTGAAATTTTGCAAGAACTGCGGCGCACAGTTTGAGGAAAATGAAACGGTGCAGCCGTATTCCATGCCCGCACCGGCACCTAAGCCCAAAAAGCGGAAAGTGGGCATCATCGTTGGTGTGGCTGTGGTGGTTGTGGCTGCAATTCTTCTTGGTTTTTTCCTGCTTGGCGGAAGAAGCTACGAGGAAACCATCCAGAAGTATGTGGATGCACAGTTCCAGGCGGATGCAGAAACTATCATCAGTCTGATGCCTGAGAAAATGCTGACTTACGCATTGAAAGAGGATGGACGGAATCCTGATGATCTTCCCTACTTAGTTGATGATTTAGGCGAAGAGCTGAAAGAAAAAATGGATTATTTTGACCAGGCTCTTGGGGAAGGATGGAAGGTTAGCTATAAAATTCTTGATGCCAAAGATGTAATGGACAGCAAATTGGCATCCATCCGGGAAGCGTATCGGGCGGCAGATGTAAAAGTATCTGAGGCCAAAACGGTTGAAGTGGAGCTGACCATTACTGCATATGGTATGGAAAGCAGTGACACCATGCAGATTAGCCTTGTAAAAGTGGGGCGGTCCTGGTATTTGGATGTTATGACCATGGGCAATCTGTTTTGACGCGCAGAAAAGATGAAATTATATGGAGGTATGAAAAATGAAAAAAATGGGTCTGTTGAGGTGCGCGGCTTTGATATGTGCATTGCTCATGATTTTTTCTATGACTGCCTGCGGCAGCAAGAAGCCAGAGGATCTTCTTGTAGGCACTTGGGTGTCGAAGACTGGTGAGGTAGTTATCTTTGGGAAAGACGGGACCTGTACGGCACCTTTTACATACGACGCCGGCTGGATGGAAAGTGCGGACCGGTATGTGATTTTGGAGGATGGACGCCTGGTACTCAGCAGCGATAGGGGTCATGTGCGCAGCGGGTATGCCGCAGCGGAAAGCGAGGAAGATGCCCGTAAAAATGATAACAGCTTTTTTGTTTCCAAAGATATACTGGTTATTGACGGAGAAGCCTACACCAGGTCAAAGTAAGTCGAAAACTTTTTGGCTGTCATTTCAGCATCAATTAAAATACGGAAATATATATCACTGGATTGATGGGGGAATACGGTAGGAATATTGCGGTTTTTGCCTCCGTCCCGATATGCTTCACTGATGTCGTTTGAACGCGCAAAAAGGGCTCCATGAATGACATGGGGCCCTTTTCGTTCAGGAAAGGAGAGTGAATTATGGCAAAAAGAATGCTATGCTGCCTTCTGGCGTTGGTTATGTGCCTGGGCGTACTGCCTTATATTATACATGCCGAAGAGGCGGATGCCTATGAAGCGTACCAGAATGCCATTCAAGCCACGGTGGGTTCCGGAAGCTGGCAGGAGGATTTGACCATAACCGCAGACATGATTATTCGCGGGGATGGTGCGAAGACAAAAATGACGGTAACTTCCCATTCTACTTTGGATATTTCCGGTTATTTCCCGGAGGATATGTCCAATTTGCGTATATCTGGATCTGCTGATATGCGTCTGATGGGGCAATATTATGCGTGGGATATTATCTATGAGAATGGTGTTTCCCACTATACATACAAAGAACCAGTGCAAAAAACGGAGAAGGTCAAAACGGAACCCGGTTGTTTCCGCTTTGACTCCATAACACAGGATATGCTGGTGGACGCTCAAGTCGCTGGTAATCAGATTACCTTTACCATTCCCGGGGATAAAATGGAGACTGTGGGAAATGCGGCCACAGGGATGATAAATGGTGTTAAAAATGCAGAGTGTGGGGACATTGGAGTGAAAATTGTAACAAATGCAGTAACTGGGGCAATGGATACCTTGGAGATGACATTCCACGCCTCCCTCCAACTGCAGGGCTACAAGGCAGAGGTAGATTACACGATGGCCTATCGCTTCTCCGGTCAGACGGTGGAACCCCAGGAGCCGGAAACCAATGTGCCGGGGGAGGCTCCGGAAGAAATTGAAATTCCGGATGGTCTGGTTGTATATGCGGATCACAAGAATCTGAGCATTCGCAAAGGCGGTGCCATAACCCTCAGTGTGGGCATGGTGGTCGATGGAGAGCCAGCGGGGAATGGCGAGAGAATCACTTTTTGGGTTGAGGACGAAAGCGTTCTGCGGATTGTGGATACGGGAATCCAGGATAACCGGCGGTATGTAAAATGTGAGGCTCTGGAGAAAGGCACAACGGTGGTGGTATTTACCGATTCCGGGACCGGAGATACTGCAAAGGCAGCGGTTACGGTCTATGAAGATAATTTCCTGTGCTATACCCTTAACTCTGTGCCAACGGAATACATTGACAAATATCCCACAAACATCTACAACGCCAATGGCCTGTATATGGACAGCTATACCTATACGGTGAACGACGACAAAACCGCAGCGGTCTCCTTCGATATATACAATACCAACTACACCTACGGTTTTGTTGAAATTTACAATGCCAAGGGGGAGATGCAGAGTGCGGTGCTGATTAACAAAATGCACTCCTACAGCACCAGCATCAAAGAGGCGCTCTGGGACAATACATGCTGTTTGGTGCGGGATCTGATAGACAAGGATTTTCTCAGCTATCGCCAGGAAAGCGGCCACTCCATGAAAACCCATGTGGATGTTGTGATTCCCGCTGGGGGGTATATCAGAATCACCAATGACCCGGAGGATTCCATCCTGGTAAATGTGGTTAATTCGGTGGATGTGCTTATGCGGCTGGGGGCTCTGGCAAACAGCGTAAAGAATTACGATGTAAACAGCCAGGCCTTTGCGGAAAAGCTGACCCTGAAGTTGGTAGAGGAAGCCGCTTACGCAGCCATGATTCGGGATGGCAGCAAGCTGCCTAAAGAGATATGGAAGAATGTGGCAAAAGAGGTGGCGTTTTCTCCCACTTCACTGGGGAATTTCTGCGATACTGTTGCCAAAAATCTCATGGAGCTTGATTTGGGGAGCTTGATCGCGGAAACCAGTACAGACTTTGGCTGGGCCGTCGGACAGGAGATCTTCACCTCCTTTGCCGGACCGGTCAAGATGGTTCTCGAAGGATTGTTTGCACTGGGAAAGCTGGAAAATATTATTATACAGCATACGGACCTTATCAATTCTTCCGGAGTGGGGGCCGCTTGTATTCAGAATCAAGGCGGAGGAATCCGTTCTTCCCAGCAGATTGTGGTGGAAAGCGATCAGGGTTTTCCCGATGATATGGCGTTGAATGTGTTTCAGGCAACAGTTGATTCGGATATTCTGGAGCTTCTGAAGGACATAAATCCGGAAGTGTACCAGGCTATTAAAAATGGACTGTCCTACACATACAATATTTCCCTGCTGAAAAAGGGTGTGGAAACCCAGCCGGATGGAGAGGTCAAGGTGCATATTCCCATCCCGTCGGACTTGACGGTTCTTGCCTATACAGGTCGGGTGAATATTTATCGAGTGGGGGAGGACGGAACCCTGACGGAAATGGAGGTAGACATTGAAGACGGCTGCTTTGTTTTCTATACTTCCCATTTCAGCCTGTACACGGTAGTGGGGAAAACTGTTTCCGTAACTGTCGTCATCGGTCTTGCTGTGGCGGCCATTGGAGGCATCGCGGTGGTTGTAATTCTCGTGAAGAGAAGAAAGAGAAAAACGCGTTCCAATCCGTCCTGATGGACGTTGGATACCTGCCAGGAAGCTGGTAAACCCACATAGCACCCCCCATATCCGCGGTTGCTGGATATGGGGGGTGAATTCAGAGATTCAGGTATTGCTCCAACCGGGGGAGGCTTTTTTGGCAGTCTTTCACTCCCAGGTCGTAGACCTGTTGGAGCTTCCCCGGGTCTCGTTCCGTGCGGTGGATTTGGATGGGCTCTGAGGGGCGGAGAACGAAGGCTTTGCCTTCCTTTTCCCACTGGGCAAGAAGCTCCAGGGCTTGGTTATAGGTTTCGTGACGGTGGAGAAGCTTTTGGGCGATCTGGGGGTAGGAGCGCTGCAGCAGCTTCAGGGGAAGCCGAGGCATGGGGGTTTTCCGGTAGGAGGCGTCCTGGGTCAGGACCACCACCAGCTTGTCATAGCCCTGGCTGTGCATCCACTGATAAGGGATACTGTCCCCGATGCCCCCGTCCAGGTATTCCCGGCCGTCAATTTTTACCGGGTGGGACACGAAGGGCATGGAGCCGGAGGCCCGGAGGGTGTCCATCTGGGCAAAGGCGCTTTGGATTCGGATGTATTCCGGCTCTCCGGTGGCGGTATCTGTGACCACGGCGTAAAAGGGGACGCCGGAGGCCTGAAACGCCCGGTCGTCAAAGGGATCCAGCTCCCGGGGCACCCGCTCATAGGCATAGTGGGTGCTGAACAGGTTCCCCTCCCGGAGAAGGGGCCGCAGGCCCATATAGGCTTTGTCCCCATTGAACCGTTTGTTGTAGCGGATGACCCGGCCCTTTTGCCCGGACAGGTAGTTGACCCCGAAGAGGGCTCCGGCGGAAACGCCTACCACCCCATCCACAGAAATTCCAGCTTCCAGGAAGGTATCCAGCACCCCGGCGGTATACATTCCCCGCATGGCGCCGCCCTCCAGTACCAGTCCTGTTTTCATATCCTTCCCTCCAAAATCACACCCCCCGGAAGTGCTTCCGGGGGGTGAATATGCTTTATTCGCCGTAGCCCATGGGGTTGTTCTTCTGCCAGTTCCAGGAGTCCCGGCACATATCCGCCAGGTCGTGCTGAGCAGTCCAGCCCAGAACCTCCCGGCTCTTGGTGGGGTCTGCATAGCAGGTGGCGATGTCGCCGGGGCGGCGGGGCGCAATCACATAGGGAAGCTCCACCTGGTTGACCTCCCGGAAGGTGTTCACCATGTCCAGCACGCTGACACCCACGCCGGTGCCCAGGTTGAACACCTCGCAGCCCTTATGCTTGCAGGCATAGCTGACCGCCGCCACATGGCCCTTGGCCAGGTCCACCACATGGATGTAGTCCCGGACGCCGGTGCCGTCGTGGGTGGGGTAATCGTTGCCGTAAACGCTGAGCTTTTCCCGGCGGCCCACAGCCACCTGGGTGATGTAGGGCATCAGGTTGTTGGGAATACCCCGGGGGTCCTCACCCATCCGTCCGGAGGGGTGGGCGCCGATGGGATTGAAGTACCGCAGCAGCACCACGGACCAATCCTTCTCAGCCTTGGACATATCGGAGAGAATCACCTCGGTCATGTACTTGGTCCAGCCGTAGGGGTTGGTGCAGCCGCCGGTGCGGCTGGTCTCCTTCAGGGGCATTTCGTTGTCGGCGGTATAGACCGTAGCGGAGGAGGAGAAGATGATGTTCATCATCCCCACTTCCTTCATCACCTTGGTCAGCACCAGGGTGGAGTTCAGGTTGTTGTCATAGTACTTCCAGGGGATGGACACGCTCTCACCCACGGCCTTCAGGCCGGCAAAGTGGATGACACAGCCGATGTCGTTCTCTGCAAAAATCTTCTTCAGCAGAGCTTCATCCCGCACATCCCCTTCGTAGAAGGTCAGCTCCTTGCCGGTAAGCTCCCGGACTCTGTCCAAGCTCTTGGGATTGGAATTGCACAGATTGTCGATGACCACCACACCGTAGCCGCTGTTGAGCAGCTCCACGCAGGTATGAGAGCCAATATACCCGGCGCCGCCGGTAACCAAAACGTTCATAAGAAGCCTCCTGAAAAAAGATTTTTCAAACTGGGTTTTCCTACCGATTATTCTACATCACCCCCCGGCAAAAAGCAATCCCAAAAGCGGGTACAATGGGTACAATTTCCCTGAATGCCTTGCTGCCCGGCAGTGCCGGGGCGATGAAAGCGTGATACATTGACAAATAAATATGTGGGGGTTATACTAAAAATACTATAAATTTAAGGGGGATTGCCACATGAAAAGAGGAAAAAAGTGGATAGTCGGCGGGGTAATCTGTCTGCTGCTTGTCTTGCTGGCAGCATGCGGAGAGCATACTCCCAATCAGGAGGAATTCCAGCAAATCCTGGTAGATGCTTTTGCCGAAAAAGAAGAAATTCGGTTGTGCAATGACCAAGGCACCCCCATATCCGGAGGCGTGGGGGCGGCTGGGGCCAGCGCCATGGTGGGAGCTATAAAAATGGAGGTTCTGGAAGTTTCAGGGAAGGATGAAAAGGCAGCCGGACAGGTGAAGTTTATTACCCCGGATTTTGCCGCTTTGGCAGAGGAGTATGCTGAGGAGAAGCCGACTGAGGATTTTACCCAGTGGCTGCCGGAACGGTTGGAAGAATCCTTTCCCACAAAGGAATTTGAGGTGGAGGTGCAGCTTGTACGCGGGGAGTCCGGCTGGATGCTGGTGGCAGATTCCACGCTTATGAATGTACTGACCGGCGGTGCATTGGAATGGTATGAGTCCGTAAACGAGGAAGGGAATCAGATTGCAGAGGAGGCCGGGAAATGAAAAAAATTGTATCTGCGATTCTGGCACTGCTTTTGATGTTGGGAGGGCTTCCCGTATCGGCAGAGAGTTCTCAGACGGCAGTGGAAATCCCGTGTGAGTATGTGATTGAGAATCACGCCCACCACGGCACAGTGGCGGGAATTGTAAAGGACGGACTTGCCTATGTGAGCCTGGAAACGGTGAAGGATCTCACCGGTACGATGCTGCTGGAAGAAGATGGGTATCGTCACTTGGTTTTGGAGAGATTGTGGACCCATTGGTCTTTGGAAATAGCTTCCGGAACGCTTACGGAGGAAAGCATTTATTATGACAAAAAGAGTTGGGAGATTCCCACTTTGACGATGGATGGGGAAACCCTGGTATCCCTGGAGCATATGCTGTGTGCCATGGGGTGCCAGTATTCCTGGAATCCAGGGACAGAATACCCCCTTTCAGTGTATAAACCCTATACATATTTTGATGCCTTGCTGGAAGTAAACCAGAGTGGAGTATTTTTTGAATGGGCAGAGCTGGGGAGCGCCGGAGGAGATGAAAAGCTGAATTATATGCTTTCTGCCTTCGGCTCTTTGATTATGGACTACGACAGCCATTTGGTAAGCGATGCTCTGTTTTCCTGGATATCGGATGACATTCTGAACGCTCCGGAGGAGCAGTGGCGGGATGCCATGTATACGGTGCTGACCTGCCTGGATGGGGCGGATTTGGAAAGCATAAATTCAGAGGCGATTGAGTCCCTTGAACTGGAAGGGGACGGGCTGTCCCTGGGGCTGGATACCTTGGAGCTAATGGGCATTACCGGCGGAGAGCTTGAGAAAATCGGGGGAGCCTTGGAAATCACCGATTATCTGTCCATACCGCTGGAAACCCTGGATGCCTACCTGAACTTCCGGAAGGTGAACGAAGGACAGGTAGATATGCTCAAGACGGTATTTCTTACCCCACGAAGCGGAAGCTATCTGGACGAAGGGACGGCGGCCCACCTGAGACCGGCGGCCCGGAACCTGCAAAACCTGATAGAAGGGGATGCGGAGGCTTGGACATCGGATGTGGCTGTGGAGTTTGCCACAAAAATAGCCACCATGACGGTGGATAATGTAGTGCCAATCTTTGCGATACTGGATGCCACGAAAACTTTGGTAAAGCTGCTTCCGCCTGTGGCAGAGCTGGCAGAAGCCAATCAGTATATCAATCTGGGAATCAGCTGCGATGCCCAAAGCAAACTGGCGCGGGCAGAGCTTTTGAGTCTGAAAGATGAAATCCGCAGCCGCAATGGGGATTTGCAATCCATTGAAGACAGCCAGAAAATTCTGGCGTACGCTCTGCGGGCCAGCTACGCAGCAAGAAAATGTTTCCTGGAATCGGGGACGCTGGATGACACCATAACAGCAGGACTGCGGGAACGGAATCAGGCTCTGCTGACCATGATTCTCAAGGTAGAGACGGCAGAAGCCGTACTGCCAGCGGACACCCTCGAAGTATTTATCAACTGGGAAGAGGCGGCTGCCCAGTACCAGAAGCCCCAATATGACCCCCAAAACCTGGTAATCGAAAGGGATAGACTGGAAATTGGCACGGAATTGGGAGTGGAAGTTTTCTGCATTCCTGAGATTTGTCTGCCTTATGAGGAGGTGCAGACTTTGAACGGGGAGATCCGCCAGCGGCTTATGGAGCGCTATGAAACTGCGCTCCATACGCTACCTAATCCCAGTTGGGGCGGCAGTGAATATTTCTGGGTGGTGAATGAAAATGTGCTTTCTCTGGTAATCCGCCTGGTGAATGCCCCGATGGCTTCGCCCTGGGACGAATTTCTTACATACAATATAGATATTACGACGGGTGCATTACTTTCTGCAACGGAACTGGCCGGAGCAGAAGCGGTGGCGTATATGGAGCGGCTTTCGTCAACAGTGGAAGCAATCTGGACGGAAAATTGGGAAGCTACCTTGTCTTATGGCTCGTCTGGCACAGATATGTTGGCAAAAACCCTCTCTACACAGAATCTGGATCAGGCTGTGCCCTTCCGGAATTCCCAAGGGGAGATGTGTGTAGCGTTGAATTTCTATTTCCCGGTGGCCAATGGGCAATGTGGGGCTTTGGTGAACCTGGAAACGGGAGATTTGGAAAAAGTGTTTGAGAATCAGCTGCTGCAATAAACTTTGTTATATGGACAGGCACTGGGGAGACGGTGCCTGTCCATTTTTCATGTGGTTTGGTTGTAGTCGGGGTGGGAACTTCCACCGGTAAAAACACCGAAATGGCTTGCTATTTTCCCCTTTTCAGGGTATAATGCAATATGAATCACTATGGCCTGAATCTGGAGGCGTTTATGAATCCCATGAAGAAAATTTTGCTGCTGACTACCGGCGGAACCATTGCCTGTGCCGCCGGGGAGGAGGGGCTGGAGCCCCATGGCTCCCGGCAGCTGGCCGGGCAGCTGGAGCAGCTGCGAACCTATTATCAGGTGGCGGTGGAGGACGTGATGTGTCTGGACTCCTCCAACATCCGCCCGGAGGAGTGGCAGCAGCTGGCAAGAGCCATCTTTGCCAACCGCCAAAAATACGACGGTATCGTAGTATCCCACGGCACCGACACCATGGCCTACACCGCCTCCGCCGTGACCTTTATGCTGCCGAACATCAACCTGCCGGTGGTATTCACCGGTTCCCAGCTGCCCATCGGAGAGCTTTTGTCCGATGCGCCGGACAACCTGCGCACCGCCTTTGCCATGGCAGCCTCCGGCTGTCCCGGTGTGTTTCTGGCCTTTGACCGGAAGGTGATGCTGGGCTGTCGGGGTGTGAAGGTACGGGCCTCGGGATTTTCCGCCTTTGAGAGCATCAATGCCAGCTACGCCGCCCGGGTGACCCACGAAGGTCTCATGGTAAACCGGCAGGCGCTGCCGGCAAACTCCGGGGAGCCGGAGCTGAAAGACCAGGTAAGCCAGGACGTATTTTTGCTGAAGCTCACCCCGGGCCTGCGGGAGGAGCTGTTTGATGCCCTGGGGGATATGGGCTACCGGGGCATCGTCATCGAAGCCTTTGGCCTGGGAGGCGTGAACGTGCTGAACCGGGGTCTTTCCGGCATCCGCCGGGCGGTGAAGCGGGGCATCTCCGTGGTGGTCACCACCCAGTGCCTTTACGACAGCTCAGACCTGCGGGTTTACCAGGTGGGCAACCGGCTTCTGGAGCTGGGTGTCATTCAGGGCCGGGACATGACCTCCGAGGCCGCCATGACCAAGCTTATGTGGGCCCTGGGTCAGGACATGAATCCCCAGGAGATAAAAGCGTTGTTTGCCCGGAATCTGGCAGGCGAGATTACCCCGGGCGCCGGAGATTAAGGAGGAACCTATGGATCCCATTTACGTAACCGGGCATCGGAACCCGGACACCGACTCCATTGTGGCGGCCATGGCCTACGCCGCCCTGCGGAACGCCGTGGGAGATCGGGAGTATGAGGCCGCCTGCCTGGGCCATGTGTCCGACGAAACCCAGATTGTGCTGGATTTGTTTGGATTCCAGCCCCCCAAGCGGATTCGGGATATGCACACCCAGGTGCAGGATCTGGATTTTGACACCCCGCCGGTGCTCAGCGCCGGGGTCACGGTGGGAAGAGCCTGGGGGGTGCTCCAGGAGCAGAAGAACATCTCCTCCGTCCCCGTTGCCAACGAGGACGGCACCCTGTACGGCATGCTCTCCCGGGAGAACGTGGCCAGCTACAACATGGAGCAGACCATGGCAGGAGAACTGGACGCCGTGCCCCTTTTCAACATTCTCTCCGTGCTGGAGGGAAAGATTCTCAACGAGGCAGGAGAAAATACCGACATGGTAGCAGGGGAGGTAACCATTGCCCTGCCCCAGAGCCGGGAGAATCTCCTGTTCAATACCCCCAATTCCATCGTCCTGTGCGGACACCAGCCGGATATGATCCGCCGGGCTTTGGAGATGAATGTGAACTGCCTGGTGCTGTGTCAGGCGGAGCTTCCCGAGGAACTGCGGGATTTCCCCACCACCACCTGCATCATCTCCACCCCCTTCGACGCCTACCGGGCGGCACGGCTCATCTTCCAGTCCGCTCCGGTAAGCCGGATTTGCCGCACCACCGGCCTTGTGTGCTTCCACCTGGAGGACCGGGTGGACGAGGTGCGGGAGCAGGTGCTGAAGCACAGAGAGTCCTGCTACCCCATTCTGGACGAGAATGACCATGTGGCGGGCGTCCTCACCCGGTACCATTTGCTCCGTCCCCGGCGGAAGCGGGTGGTTCTGGTGGACCACAACGAGGCGGCCCAGTCCGTCCCCGGCCTGGAGGAGGCGGAGATTCTGGCCATCATCGACCACCACCGCCTGGCAGACATCCAGACCGCCAACCCCATTTACGTCCGCAACGAGCCGGTAGGCTCTACCAATACCATCATCGCCAGTATGTTCCAGGACAGAGGTCTCATGCCCTCGGAGAAGATGGCAGGCATGATGGCGGCGGCTATTTTGTCCGACACGGTCATGTTCAAGTCCCCCACCTGCACCGACCGGGACAGACGCACCGCCGAGCGGATGGCAAGAATCGCCAATGTGTCCCTGGAGGAGCTGGGAAAGCAGATTTTCTCCGCCTCTTTGGAGCACCGCACCGCTCAGGATTTGATTTTTGCCGACTACAAGGAGTTCCACATCGCCGGACACAATCTGGCGGTGGCCCAGGTCACCTGTATGGACAGCCCCCGGATGCTGGAGCGGAAGGAGGAGTTCCTGAAGCTGATGCAGAAGAACGTGGAGGAGAAGAAGCTCTCCATCATGATTCTCATGCTGACGGACGTGCTGCTGGAGGGCTCCCAGCTCATCTACCTGGGAGACGACGACACCATTCAGCAGGCCTTCGGCGTGGCCCCCAAGGGGAACACCGTATTTCTGCCCCATGTGATGAGCCGGAAGAAGCAGGTCATCCCCATGCTCTCCGCCCTGTGGGGTTAATTGCAGTATGGGTTTTGACACGCTGCTGGGAAACGAACGGCTGAAAGAAAACCTGGAAAACAGCCTGAAAAAAGGACATATTTCCCATTTTTACCTCATTTCCGGCCCGAAAGGCTCAGGAAAACACACCCTGGCAAGACTTCTGGCGGCGGCAGCTTTGTGTGAAGGTGAGGACAAGCCCTGCCTTATGTGCCGCAGCTGCCGGAAGGTGATGGCAGGGGTCCATCCGGACTTTATTACCGTCGACGACCCGGAGAAGAAAACCGTCCCGGTGGATTTAATCCGCAGCGCCCGGGAGGATATGTTTATCCTTCCCAACGAGGGGAAGCGGAAGATTTACCTCTTCCCCAGAGGGCAGGACATGGGCATCCCCGGGCAGAACGCCCTTTTGAAGGTGCTGGAGGAGCCGCCGGAATACGGCGTGTTCCTGCTGCTCACCGACAACCCGGAAAAGCTGCTGCCCACCATCCGCTCCCGGGGCGTGGCTCTGGCCATGGGAAACCTGCCGGAGCCGGTGCTCCGAAAGGCCTTGCAGGAGGCCCACCCGGAGGCCTCTGACCAGGCGGTAGGGGCAGCCATCACAAGAAGCGGCGGCTTTCTGGGACAGGCCATGGAGCTTCTCTCAGGGGAGAATACCCAGTCCCCCCAGACCCAGGGCTTTTTGGACAGCTTCGCCCGGGGAGACAACTTAGGACTTTTGCAGGTGCTCTCCCCCATGGAACGGTGGAAGCGGGAGCAGCTCATTGAAGAATTGGAGCAGTGGCAGACCCTTCTGGGGGAGGCCCTGCTGGAAAAATCCGGCATGCCCGGAATCCATAGCCACACTGCGGTGACCCAGTGCTCCGCAGAGAAAATAAATCGGGGAATCGCCCGGCTGAAAAAGGCGGTGCAGTATGCCCAGGGCAATGTGTCCGTGGGTGCTGTCTGCGGCTGGCTCCTGTGGGAGCTGGGGTGAGACCCCAAGAAGGAGTTTTTCATGGAAGAACAAGTGGAAGTAACTGCCCAGGCGCCGGTGGAAGTGGTGGACATCCAGTTCCGCCCCGGGCAGAAGGTATATTATTTTGACCCGGCAGGCCTTACCTGCCACGCCGGAGACCATGTGATCATCGACACCGCCCGGGGGGCGGAGTACGGCTACTGCACCGCCGGAAACCATATGATTTCCCAGCGGGAGGTGGTGGCGCCTTTGCGGCCGGTGCTGCGGCTGGCAACGGCCCAGGACGAGAAAATTGCCGCCGACAACCGGGCCAAGGAGGCCAAGGCCTTCGGGGTCTGCCTGGAAAAAATCCGCCACCTGGGGCTGGATATGCAGCTGGTAAGCGCCGAGTGCGCCTTTGACGGCAGCAAGCTCCTGTTTTTCTTCACCGCCGACGAGCGGGTGGACTTCCGGGAGCTGGTGAAGAGCCTGGCTTCCGTGTTTCACACCCGGATTGAGCTGCGGCAGATTGGCGTCCGGGACAAGGCCAAGATGGTAGGCGGCCTGGGCATCTGCGGCAGACCCTTCTGCTGCGCCAGCTTCCTGGAGGATTTCCAGCCCGTATCCATCAAAATGGCAAAGACCCAGAACCTCAGCCTGAACCCCACCAAGATTTCCGGCACCTGCGGCAGGCTCATGTGCTGCCTGAAATACGAGCAGGATGCCTACGAGGATTTGCTGAAGCGCAGCCCCAAGGCCGATTCCTTTGTGGACACCCCCGACGGACGGGGCACGGTGGCAGAGGTGGATTTGCTGCGGCAGCGGGTGAAGGTGCGGCTGGAAAATCAGCCGGACAACCTGGTATGGCACAAAAATGAGGACATTGCCGTGCTGCGCAACGGCAAGGCCAAGAAGAACGATCCCCCTATCCCTGAGGATTGGGCCCCCATCTCCGGCGCCGGTCAGAAGCCCCGGGAGGAGGAAACCCCGGAGGAGCCGGCCTTCCTGGACCCCATCCGCTTCCGGTACAGCACGGAATCGGTGGTGACGGAGCAGCCGGAACAGCCCCGGCAGGAAGCTCCCCAGGAGCCGTCCCGGAGCCGTTCCCGCCGGAGAAACCGGAAGCCCCGGGAGGGAGGGGAAGCCCAGCAGCCCAAGTCCGCCCAACCGGAGCAGAAGCAGGAGCAAAAGCCCAAGCCGGAGCGGAAGCAGCGGCAAGAAGGGGCTGAGCCGGAGGCCAAGGCCAACAAGCCCCACCGCCGCCGCCCCAATTACCGTCACAGAAAGCCCAAACCCACCGGGCAGACAGAGGGCTGAGCCGATTTCTTACAGGAGGAGTAAACCATGGCAATCCTGAGTCCATCTTTGCTGGCAGCAGACCCCCTGAACCTGGGGAAGGAAATCCAGCGGGCAGAAGCCGCCGGAGCCCAGTGGCTCCATGTGGACGTGATGGACGGCTGCTTTGTGCCCAATCTTTCCAGCTTCACCTATTCCACCGTGGCGGCTATGAGAAAGGCCACAAGCCTCACCCTGGACGTGCATCTGATGATTGAAAAGCCCATCCGGTATGTGGAGGACTTCTGCCGGGCCGGGGCGGACTATCTCACCATTCACGTGGAGGCAGACAGCCGGGAGAATATCCGTGCTGCCCTGGAGAAAATCCGCTCCCTGGGAGTGCGCCCGGGCATCGTGCTGAAGCCCGGAACCCCGGCAGAGGCGGCAGAGGAATTTCTGCCCCTGGTGGATATGGTGCTGGTTATGACCGTGGAGCCGGGCTTCGGAGGACAGAAGTTCATGGCCTCCATGATGCCCAAGGTCACCCGCCTGCGGCAGCTGCTGGACAAGGTGAATCCCTCCTGCCACGTGGAGGTGGACGGAGGCGTGGACAAAGGAACCTACCGCACCTGCATGGAAAGCGGCGCCGACGTCCTGGTAGCAGGCTCCGCCTTCTTCCGGTCAGAAGACCCGGAAGCCCTGCGCATATTGATTGAAGGCTAAACCATAAAGAGCGGCGTGCCGCCGCTGTCAATTCCGCACGGTAACTTTCAGCTAATCGTCACTTCCCTGACCCGCCCAGTATCGATACCGCATCCCAAAGGCTCCCTTGCCAAAGGGAGCTGGCACGGCGTAAGCCGTGACTGAGGGATTCACAGTAGGCACTTACGGAAAAAACAGACCTATGTGGAAAGGGGAAGGGCTGTTTTAGTGAATAGTGAAGAGGGAATAGGGAAGAAGTCCCCAGGCTTTGCCTGGGGAATCCCCCCGCCTCGGCAAGCCGAGGCACCCCCCTTTAGCAAGGGGGGCTTTGGGGTGCGGAATCCTCGGGGGATTTGATTAGATAAGAACCGCTCCTTTGGAGGGGTTTTTATATAGATTCGACTGGCCCGGTCGTAGGAAGGGGCGGCGCAGGGGAGGCGACCCCGTAAAAAGCATAGCGCAGAAAGGAAAGGTTATGAAACGTGAATTCTTGCAGAGCCTGCGGGTGGGGGAGGAGCCCCTTCCCAAGGAGGTGGTGGACGCCATTATGGCGGAAAACGGCCGGGATATTGAGGCGGCGAAGGTCAGGCCGGAGGAGCTGGAAATCCTGTCCCAGAGGGTAAAGGACTGGGAGGATAAGTACCAAAAGGCCCAGGAAAACCATGAAAAAGAGCTGAAAAGCCTTCGGTTTTCCCAGTCCCTCACCGCCGCCATCACAAAGGCCGGAGGCCGGAACGAAAAGGCCATTTCCGCCCTTCTGGACATCCCAACTTTGGAAGCTGCGGAGGATTCCCAGGCCCTGGAAAAGGCATTGTCTGAGGTAAAAAAGGAATGCCCCTACCTTTTCCGGGAGGAAGCAACCCCTCCGGCCTACGCCCGGTTTACCGGGGCAAACGCCGGGGACAACCACTACCCCGCAACCCTGGCTGGGGCCTTGCGGGAAAAATTTGAAAGGAATGATTAAATTATGGCAATTACTTTGGCAGAAGCAAAGGTCGGCATGGCCGACAAGGTAGATCAGCAGGTGGTGGATATGTTCCGCAGAAGCTCCCTTCTGCTGGACCAGATGGTATTTGACAACGCCATCTCTCCCGGCACCGGCGGCAGTACCCTCACCTACGGCTACATCCAGCTGAAAACCCCCGCCGCCGCCTCCGTGCGCACCATCAACGGGGAGTACACCCCCGGGGAGGCCAAGCGGGAGAAGAAGACCACCAACGCCATCATCATGGGCGGCTCTTTCCAGATTGACCGGGTGCTTCAGAACACCTCCGGCGCCGCCGACGAGCTGGCCTTCCAGGCGGAGCAGAAGATCAAGGCCACCGCCAACTACTTCCACAACCTGACCATCAACGGCACCAGCGAAAGCTCCGGGGAGGGTTACATCCCCAACACCTTCGACGGCCTGAAAAAGCTCCTCTCCGGCACCGCCAACGAGATTACCAGTCAGGTAAGCCTCAAAACCTCCGCCGAGCTGGACAGCAACTACAACGCCTTCCTGGACGAGATGGACAGCTTCCTCAGCTGTCTGGACGGCTCCGCATCTCTGCTCCTCATGAACCGGGCCATGCTGGTGAAGCTTCGCTCCATCGCCCGCCGTGCCGGCTACTATGAGCGCACCCGTGATGACTTCGGCCGGGTGGTGGAGACCTACGCCGGTATCCCCATGGTGGACATGGGCAGCTACTACAACGGCGCTTCCACCCAGGACGTGGTGCAGACTTCCGGCGGCAAGACCGCCATTTACGCCGTAAGTCTGGGTCTGGACGGCTTCCACGGCATTTCCCCTGTGGGTGACGGTGTGATTTCCAGCTACATGCCCGACCTCACCGCCCCCGGCGCCGTGAAAACCGGCGAGGTGGAGCTGGTGGCAGGCGTGGCTCTGAAGAACACCCTGAAGGCGGCGGTGCTGAAGGACATCCCCATCGCAGCCGAGTAAGCCTATGGTGGACTATGAGTTTTATGTAAATGAGTATCTGGGGACGGAGCTGACCCGGGAGGAATTTCCCGGGCTGGCCGCCCAGGCCCGGTGGGAGCTGGAGCGGTTCAAGCGGCTGTGCCGGGTAGAGGGGGGCGAGGAGGCGGAAAATCTGGCAATCTGCGCCATGGCTGAGGAGCTGGGGGCTTACCGCAAAATCTACCTCTCCTCCGCCTCCGCCGGGTCTGTGTCGGTGCACTACGATGACACCGCCCGGAAAAACGCCCCTTTGCGCCGCCGCCTCCTGGAGCGGGCAGGCACCTACCTGGACATTTACCGGGGGGTGGAGGCATGACCCTGCGGGAGTACCCCATGTGCCGCCAGCAGGTGACGGTCTACCGAAAGACGGAATCCGGCATTTTCCGGCAGGTGCTCTCCGGCTGTTACTTGGAGGAAAAGGAAACCCGGAGCCACAGCACCTGGGGGCAGGAGGGGGAAAAGCCCTTTTTGCTCATTGTCCCCGGAGCCGCCCAACAGGTGTTTGCCGGGGACCGGATTTTCTCCGGGGTGGGGCCGGAGCTTACCCCGGCGGATTGGGCTGACTTCATCCCGGCGGCGGTGCCGGGACTTTACCAGGCCGCCTACGCCGAAACCTACGGCTGGCAGGGAAAGCTGTGGCACACGGAGGCAGGATGCAGATGACGGATTTGGAAAAACTGAAAACCTGGCTTGCCACCTACCCGGGCTGGGAGGATGACAAGCCCTTTTTTGTGGACGACGCCACCCCCAAGCCCGGCTGTGTGGGGCTCTTTCCCCAGGGTCTGGAGCAGGTGAGCCTTCGCCGGGACATTACCGGAGGACAGAAGGCCGCCTGCCGGTATCGGTTCTATCTGTACCGGGCTTCGGCTCTGGAGGAAAATCAGGAGGAAAACGCCCGGTGGCTTCTGGACTTTCAGAACTGGGTGGAGGCCCAGAGCGCCGGAGGCCTTGCCCCCCGCTTTGGAGATGTTCCCCAGGAGGAACGGCTCCGGGCGGAGGGGGGCAGACTCCAAAAAACCGGAAAGCTGGGGCCGGGGCTTTACCCCCTGCCCCTCACCGCCGAATTTACAAGAATCTATTGAGGTGAAACATATGGGAAAAATTGAAAGAAAGTATCTGGCCCACTACATCAACGCCGGAACCGCGGAAGACGAGAACTACGAGCGGCTGGGTCAGGATCTGGAGGAGCTGACCCCGGAGCTGGCGGCCTCCGTGGAGACCAAGAAGAACATTCTGGGGCAGACCAGCATTCTCATCTCCAGCTATGAGAAAACCGCCGCCGTCACCCCCTACTATGCCCAGGCCGACTCCCCCCTCTTTGCCAAGCTCCAGGGGATTCTGGACGGCAACCTGGTGCTGGACGACCTGAAAACCCAGGTGGTGGAGGTGAAGCTGTGGGAGGCAGAGGAGGGCACCACCTTCCCCGCCATCCGGGAGGAGGCCTACATCGAAATCACCAGCTACGGCGGCGACACCACCGGCTACCAGATTCCCTTTACCATCCACTACACCGGCAACAAGGAATCCGGCACCTTCGACGTGGAAAGCCGCACCTTTACGAAAGGCTAAGGTGGGGCTATGGAGGAGATTCAGCTGGACACCGGTATGCGGCAGTACCGGATCAATGAGGGCGGGGTTCTTTATATGAACCCGGCAGACCCGGGGCTTTATGTCCGGTTTCAGGAGGCCATCCATAAGTTGGACGGTCTGGAAAAGGAACTGAGCCGGGAGAATCCCACGGACTTTTTCCGGGAGGCAGACGAGCGCATCCGGGAGATTTTGCAGGAGGTGTTCGGGGCGCCCAACGACTTTACCCGGATTCTTCCCGGAGTGAACCTGCTGGCTATGACCGGCACGGGACACCGGGTGATTGAAAATCTCTTTGCCGCCCTGGAGCCGATTCTTTTGAAGGGGGCGCAGGAATGTGTGCAGCAGCAGGTAGCGGAAGCCCTTTCCCGGCGGCAGGAGCCTTGAATCTGTGGGAACTTCCGAAAAAGGTGAAGCTGGGGGGAAGGGATTTTGAATTTTACGGGGATTTTCGGAACATTCTGGATGTTTTGTCCTATTTTCAGAATCCCGATTTTCCCCCCTTTCTTCAGTGGCAGATTGCCCTGGCTCTTTTTTACAAGGAGCCGGTTCCGCCCCAGCTGCAGCCGGAGGCTATGGAGTATCTGGCGCTTTTCATCAATGGGGGACGGTCTGACCGGGGGGCAGGGGGGCAGCGGCTTCTTGATTGGCAGCAGGATGCCCCTTTGATTCTCGCCGGGGTGAATCAGGCGGCAGGGCAGGAAATAAGGGCCCTGCCCTTTTGACACTGGTGGACGTTTTTAAGCTACTTCCACGCCATCGGGGAGGGGCCTCTTGCCACGGTGGTGTCCATAAGGAAAAAGCTCTCCCAGGGGAAGAAGCTGGAGCCCTGGGAAAAGGACTACTACCGGGAAAACCCGACTCTCGTGGATTTGAAAAAGACTTACACCCGGCAGGAGGCGCAGGAGCGGGCGCGTCTGCTTCGCCTGCTGGAGGGGAAAGGAGGATAAGCAAATGCGATTGCCGGAATACGACCTTTATCTGGGGGGCGGTTCTGTGGAGGATACCCAGGAATCTCTGGAGGAGTTTCAGACCTTCGTGGGAGCCCTGGGGGATCTGGTGAAAAAGACCTTTTCCCAGATTGGGAAGGCCATTGTGGAGAACATGAACAACGCCACCGACGCCATCTCCGGCACCAGCGGGGCATTGAAGCGGACGGTGGCAGGCTTTGACCAGCTGAACCGGCTGAAAGCCCCTTCCGGCAGCAGCAGTGTTGCCCAGATTGACAAGGAGGTGGAAAAGGCCCGGGAAAATCTGCGGCTCTTTATAAAGGCTCTGAAGGAGATGGACACGGAGCCGGTGCTGGGGCCCATCCGCAACTTTGTAACCGGGCTGTGGGAGGTGACCACCTCCCTCTGGGACGTCCAGTCCCCCCTAAGCGGCTTTTCCCAGCTGTTCTGGGATGCCGCCGGAGCCCTGGGCATTACCAGCGACAAGGTGGGAGGCTTCGTGGGGGTTCTGGGAGGCCTCTCCGTCCCTGTGGCTACTGTGGGCGGAGGCCTGTCCTACCTGTGGGAAAAGCTGCGGGACGTGGGGCTTAAGTGGGACAGCACCGGCACCAGCGCAGAAAACGCCTTTACCACCATGACGGAAATCTGGGGCCTTGCCGGGGAATGGGTGCAGTCCAATGTGTCCGGCCCTCTGGGGCAGGTGTTCTCCAGATTGTGGGGCCAGGTGACAGAGGACAGCACCAAAACCGGGGAGACGGTGAAGGGCATCTGGTCCGGCACCGCCTCCTCCATGGGAAGCATCTTCTCCCAGAGCTGGGAGCAGGTGAAAAAGGCCTTTACCTCCGGAGGACAGGTGTTCTCCGGTCTGGAATCGGGCATTTCCTCCCAGTTCAAGACCGTGGTAAACGGCCTGATTGACGGCATCAATTCGGTGGTGTCCACCCCCTTTCAGGGCATCAACACCGCCTTGCAGAAGGTCAGTCAGGTGGAGATTCTGGGCATTAAGCCCTTCCGGTGGCTGGGGTGGCAGATTCCTGTGCCGAAAATTCCCCATCTTGCCCAGGGTGCGGTGCTGCCTGCCAACAAGCCCTTCCTGGCGGTGGTGGGTGATCAGAGGCATGGCACCAACGTGGAAGCCCCCCTTTCCACCATTCAGGAGGCGGTGGCTCTGGTGATGGCAGGCCAGACCGATGCCCTGATGCAGGGCCTTTCTGCCCTGATTCAGGAGCAGCAGATGACCCGGGAGACTATCGCCGCCATCCGGGTGGGGGATACGGTCATCGGACAGGCCGCCCAGCGGTATGAGCAGCGGCTCTCCCGGATGAGAGGAGGGCTGTAAATGCAGACCACAGACCGATTTACGGTAAACGGAAAGCCGTTGCTTTTGCCGGACGCCGGGGTGACCTGTTCCTTTGAGGATTTGGACAGCTACGCCGCCGGACGGGACCAGAGCGGCGTCATGCACCGGGACGTGGTGCGGTACAAGGTAGGCTCCTGGACCTTCTCCTATGGCTTCCTCACAGAAGCGGAGAAGCGGTATATGGAGGGGCTGTTTCCCAAAGCCGCCACCTTCACCTTCGGCTACCCCGACCCGGTGGATGCGGGGAAAACCCGCACCTGCACCGCCTACCGCTCCCGGTACAGCCTCTCCTGGTACGATGCCGCCCGGGGGGTGTGGAAAAACTATGGATTTTCCATTATTGAATGTTAGGAGGTGGGGGTATGACAGCCCTGTTGGTCCTGCCTGACGGCAGGGAGATTTATTCCGGTGAAGTGGGGCAGGATGCCATTTTGCGCCTGACCCTCACCGCCGGAGTCAACGACACCCGGGAGCTGACCCTGGGCTCCGTGTGCGCCGCCATGTTGGAGGCGGAGCTTCTGATTCCCTCCGGGGAGCTGGGGCTCACCGCCGGGGAGGAGGTGACCTTATACTGGGTTACAGGGGAAAACCGGGAAAAAGCCGGAATTTTTGTGGCGGACAAGCCGGAAAAAACCGGAAACTGCACCTATTCCCTCACGGCCTTTGACCGGGTGTCCCGGCTGGACAAGGACGTGACCCAGTGGCTGGAGGGCCTGCAGGACTGGCCCTACGCCCTGCTGGACTTTGGAAAGCTGGTATGCCGGCAGTGCGGCGTGGAGCTTGCCAATACGGAGCTTCCCAACGGGGACTACCAGGTGCAAAAGTTCACCGCCCGGGGCATTACCGGGCGGCAGCTGCTTTTCTGGGTGGGGGAGGCCGCCTGCCGGTTCCTTCGGGCCACCCCGGAAGGGGCGCTTCTTCTGGACTGGTACACCCCGGCGGAAAAAACCGTATCTGCTTCCGGGGAGGATTTTTACTACCAGGACACCCTGACCTATTCTGACTACCGCACCGCCCCCATCCACCGGGTGCAGCTGCGGTTTGACGAAAAGGATGTGGGCACCATCTATCCCCCGGAGGCCGCCGGGAACACCTACGCCGTCACGGGAAACTATCTGCTCACGGCGCAGGATGCCCAGAGCCTTCTGCCGGTGGCGGAGGTTCTTTATGGTGCGCTTTCCGGGGTGCAGTTTACCCCCTGCAAGCTCACCGTCCCTTCCCGGCTGGGCATCCGGGAGGGGCAGATTCTCAGGGTGCAGACCCCTTCCGGGGAGGAGCTGACGGCCTATGTGATGAGCCGCACCGCCTCCCGGGGCAGGGACACCCTGGAATGTACCGGAAGCTACACAAGAGAGGCCTCCGCCGCCGTCACCAGCCAGAGCTACAAGGCCCTTTCCGGGAAGCTTCTCAGGCTCCAGACCAACGTGGACGGCCTGACGGTGGAAAATCAGGACATGGCCGGAAACCTGGCAGAGCTTGCCCTGGATGTGGAGGGCATCCGCACAAAGGTCTCCCAGCAGGAGACGAAGCAGGAAGAGTTGGAAGAAAAACAGACCCTTTTGGAGCAAAATGCCCAGAGTATCACCATTTCCGTCCAGGAAATCCGGGAAAAGGGCGTTTCCCGGGTGGAGACGGAAACGGGCTACACCTTTGACAAGGATGGCATGCGGATTTCCAAGTCCGGGGAGGAGATGGAAAACCGGCTGGACAACACCGGTATGTACGTCACCCGCTCCGGGGAGGGGATTCTCACCGCCAACAACCAGGGGGTGCAGGCTCTGAACCTCACCGCAAGGCAGTATCTCGTCGCCGGACAGCACGCCCGGTTCGAGGACTACACGGAAGGCAGAACCGCCTGCTTCTGGATTTAAGGAGGAGATATGGCACTACAAACCAAAACCTTTACCGCCGGCGGCACTGCCGATACCCGGTATTATTCCATACAGCTGAAGCTGACGGAGGAATCTGTCAGCACCGCCGGGAACACCTCGTCGGTGGCATACGAGTTTTCCATCCGCCGGAAAAATTCCGGCGTTTACACCGGCCCCTATTACAGCTGGACCATCACCATCGGGGGCAAGAGCATCCCCATCAACAATTTTGCCTTCAACATCCCCACCTCCGGTGCGGCCTCCCAGGTCATTGCCTCCGGCCGTCTCACCATCCCCCACGATACGGACGGGGGAAAGGTCATGTCCTTCCAGGTCTACACCCCCAGCGCCCAGGATGTGGCCCCCAGCTACGGCCCGCCGGAAATCCGCCTCACCGGCACCTGGACATTGACGGATATTCCCCGGGCTTCCTCTGTGTCTGCCATCAATGCCGACATCGGAAGCGCCACCATCATCACCATCTCCCGGGCAAGCGCTGCCTTTACCCACACGGTCACTTACAAATTCGGAAGCCTCACCGGCACCATTGCCGCAAAAACCGGGGAAACCACCCTTTCCTGGCAGGTGCCGGAGCGCTTTTACGGGGAGATTCCCAACGCCAGGTCCGGCACCGTGACCCTCACCTGCCAGACTTATTCCGGCAACACCCTCATCGGCACCAAAACCGCCGCCTTCCGGGCGACGGCTTCGGAGGAGGCGTGTAAGCCCAGTGTTTCCGGCACAGCGGTGGTGACGGATGCGCTGTCCAAAAGCCTCACAGGAGCGGATAACCGGGCGATCCGGTATGTGTCTGCGGTGCAGGCTTCCATCACCGCCAGCCCCAGAAACGGTGCCGCCATTGCAGGCCGGACGGTCAACGGCAAAGCCCTGACGGATACCCTGGACTTTCCCCAGGCGGAGACAGGAACCTTTGTCTTTGCCGCCACGGACAGCCGGGGCTACACCGGGCGTGATACGAAAACGCTGGACATGGTCTCCTACATCCCCCTGACCCTCACCGCCCTGGTCAGCCGCAAGACCCCCACCGGGGACATTGTGGTGCTGGACATCAAGGGCAACTTCTGGGAGGGGAATTTCGGCGCGGCGGACAACGCCCTGACCCTTTCCTGTCAGTACCGCACCGGAAGCGGAGCCTGGAGCGACCCCGTTCCCGTTACAGGTGCCGCAATCTCTCAAAATGCATATCATGTGTTGGCGGAAGTTTCCGGCATGGACTACCGGGAGGGGTACGTGTTCCGGCTGACTGCCGGGGACTGCGCCATGGAGGTGACCCGGGAGGTCTCCATCTCCGCCGGTGTGCCGGTGTTTGACTGGGGGAAGGAGGACTTTGCCCTCCATGTACTGCTGAAAGCCGTGGAGGCGGCCTTTTCCGGCACCGTGACCCTGAGCAAGACCACCGATGCCTCCGGCACGGCGGACAACGGCCCGGCCCTGATTGTGGGCGGAACCAGAACCACAGCCCACATGGAAATGGACTCCAACGAGATTCTGGCAAAGTCTGACGGGGTTACCCCGGCAATTCTGAACCTGAACACCAACGGCGGTCTGGTGGCGATAGGCTCAGGAGGGCTGCGGCCGGAAAACCTGACTGCCAGCCGTGCGGTGGTGACAGACGGAAGCAAAAAGCTGATTTCCAGCGCCGTCACCGCCACGGAGCTGGGGTATCTGGACGGGGTGACATCCAACATCCAGACCCAGCTGAACAGCAAGCTCTCCGGTTCCTCTGCCTTTGCCAAGCTGATTTACGGCGGCACCATCTCCCAGAACGGCACGAAAACCCTGGACTGCGGCTTTACCCCCCAGTTCTGCACCTATTTTATGAGCTCCGCCGGAAGCGCAGACCCCTGGGTGGGGGGAGCGGTAAACTTCGGAAAGAACAACCAGGAGTTTCGGATATACACCACCGGAAGCGCCTACCAGCGCTTCAAGGTGAGCCGCAGCGGCAACAGCGTGACAATCAAAAAAACCGGAAGCGACACGGTGACACTGTACCTGTACGCCCACAGATAGGAGGCTTTTATGCGCATAACCACAGACGAAAAAGGCTATGTCACCGGCTGGAGCATTGCCGGGGACGAGGAAGGCATTTTGTGCCAAGTCCCGGCGGATTTTGACCGTTTTGCGGCGTTTTACCCGGGTTACCGCCTGGAAAACGGAGAGCTGCGGGAGGATTCGGAAGCCCTGGCGGCTTTGCAGGAGCAGCACCGGAAAGAAGAAATCCGCCGGCAGCGGGAAGAGCGGTGCTTTCCCTATATCAACCGGGGAAATCTCTGGTACGAAAGATTGAGCCGGGAGCAGCTGGATGGGCTGAAGGCCTGGTATCAGGCCTGGCTGGATGCGCCTGAGACTTTGGAGATACCCAGCAGCCTTTCCTGGCTGGAAGAAGAAAATCAGGAGGTATAACAGGATGAAGAAAATCTATCTGTCCCCCAGCAGCCAGCCTGCCAACACCTATGCGGGGCTCAGCACCAACGAGCAGGAGGTGTGCCGGGACATCGCCCGGGAGCTGGCAACTGCTCTGAAGCGCTGCGGCTTCCAAGTAAAGTGCGGCGACTACGGCACCATGTACGACCGGGTAAAGGAGAGTAACGAGTGGAAGGCAGACCTGCATATGCCCATCCACACCAACGCCTTTGACGGAAAGGTGTCCGGCACCCGGCTGATGGCCCTGGATCTTACCGGCACAGGCTTCAAGGTATGCCAGGCCGTTCTGGAGCCTCTGGACAAAATCACCCCGGGCACCAGCAGCAACATCACCGCCAACCCGGGGCTCTATGAAATCAAGGCGGCGGTGGCGCCCACCTGCTACGTGGAGGTGGATTTCCACGATGTGCCGAAGGTTGCAAAGTGGCTGACGGAGAACAAGGCCCAGATTGGGGAGGCCATCTGCCAGGGCATCTGCCGGTATTACAATGCCCAGTATGTGGCGGCAGGGGAGACCCAGCCTGCCCCCACCC
>OESA01000106.1_pt1 | contig 31345 bp, 31 predicted proteins | sample 1540101 | NCBI WGS metagenome assembly OESA01 (sample SAMEA3891891, study PRJEB23780) | metagenome | biome: terrestrial biome; feature: animal house; material: Caecal content | place: Italy | collected 2015-05-05 | reverse complement strand
TTCTGTTCTGTAATACATAAAAATCGTGCCGGAGCTCTCACACTCCGACACGATCCCTAACTTTTCTATTTTGGCTCTACCCCAACTATTGACATAGAACCTGTTTTCCGAAAATACCACCCTGTCCGTGGCGCTGTACGGCGATGGGGAAAGCTACAGCCTGAACTTCATCTGCGGCGGCGGAACCTGCGGCGGAGACCACAGCATTCCCTATGTGCTCGGCGGCTACCCCTCTGCCACGCTTTCTTTGGGGCAGAGTGTTTCTGCACCCTACATTCCGTCTAAGGCGGATGTTGATGCCAATTACTCCAGCCAGTGGTGTTCCCACGGAAAAGACCATGGAGAGAGCTTCGTCAAATGGCAGGTGAAGAACACAACCACCGGAGAAATGGTGGACTTCACGGCCGGTACGCCGATTACTGCTGATTATGTGGAAAACGATGACCACAGCATCAAGGTCTATGCCGTATGGGGCGGCGAAGCGGTAACTGCTACCTTTATGAATGGAGACACAGTGGTGCAGACGGCAGAGATTCCTGGGGGCACCGCTTTGGGTGAGTTGCCGTCTGTGACAGCACCGGAGGGACAGCGTTTCCGGGGGTGGCAATACACGGACGAAAATGGGGAAACCCGGTTTGCCACATCCCAGACCGTTATCACTCAGGACACGATATTTACCGCCGTATTTGTTACCATTGAAGAGGTGACCGTTCAGATTCTGGATATCCGTTTTGACGGCAAGACGGCACAAACGCTGGAACTTTCCGGAGAAAAAGGACAGACTCTGGAGGCGCTTTTCCGGAACACAGCCCTTGCGGACGGCACGGCTCTGGACCGGTGCCTATGGTACACCGTTGCAGAGGATGGGACAAAGACCAAGGTACAGAAGGATACAGTTGTGGAAGGAGATATGCAGCTGTATACCTACTCCTATCAACTGGTTTTGCAGCTGAGCCCTGCAGAAGCAGCATCCCTCCGTTCTGTGGTGGTGGAGGAGAATGAGGATGGCGGCATGACTCTGACCGTCACAGTTAGAGAGGGACAGCCGCTGGCAGCATCCGACTTTGTAGTAGATGGTGTGGACTATACCGCCTATGCCTGGGAAACCGCTGGCGGCCAGCCGGTGAATATCCAAAATCTGATTGCGGACGGAATCACGGAAAATATCACCCTCATGGGAACCCGGCAGGCAACTGCCCAAATGTCCATTAACTTCTATGTGGCAGTAGATGACAATTGGATTTTGCTGACCCATCAGAAGATGGAGGTGTATCAGCCCCAGGAGGGCAGATACTACATTACCGCCGGCCAGCTGGAGAGCATTTATGGGGAATACGGTTTCCGCGCGGAGCAGCTGAAAACCGGAACCAGATATTTCCCCCACACCACACGGGATGACGAAACCATCTGGGGGGATAGCGTTGCCGTAATCAAGGACGGCGTCGCCTACAGCCCCATCTTGCGGGCAGAAAATGTGTACCAATGCGATGTATACTATCTGCCCAAGCAGAGCTGTACCGATAACGGGAATCGGGGCGTCTATGCACAGCGGGAGAGCTTCTACACCCTTACGGTTACTGACTCTGGAAACAAGGTCTACGAGAATGGGGAAGACATTCCGCCTGTCACCTATTGGCTGAGGGGCACCACTGCAAGCGTTACAGTGAAACTGCCAGACGGCGTCCAGTGGGAATGCCTGGGGCGGGATGACACCTCCGTGACGGGCACAGACAACGGTGACGGCACCATGACCTTCTCCGTTCCCAACATTACCCAGCCTTATGAGATTACTCCCCGGCTGAGCAACGGTGAGATCTATATCACCTATAATGTAAACCTTCCCTATCCTGCCAGTGACCCGGACTATGGCTCCCCTCTGGTGGAGGGTTCTCCGGAGCATACTTTGGTGGGGAAACAGGGAACTAACCACTTGGTTCTGGCCCCAAGCCTTACTACCTACTACTACAACTCCGGCAGATACCTGGGAGAGGCTACCTTCCTGGGCTGGGCGGTTAACGGGGATACGGATGCTCTGATTCAGCCCGGAGACACCTATACCATTCCCCGGGACAGCGCAGGAGTCACTCTGGAAGCCCGGTGGTCTACCAAAGTTGGCGGAGTATCCCAGACAACCGATTCTTCCATGGTCAACTTCTTCGTGGCATTGACCGCCGTCCCGGAGGGCGCCGTGGGTTGGGCTGCCAGTACGGAAATCAATTTCTTTACGGATTCCGTTTATACTGCCGATTGTAATGTTTTGGGCACCGAAGTGATCGACCAACACTTGTATCAGTCTACCATTGACCTGGGGTGGGCAATGCAGTATGTTGTTCTGGGAGCCACCAATAATGCAAACCTTCTGGATACCCATAATGAGTTGGTGAACAAACTCACCGCAGGTATGACCAAGGAGGGGCAAAATGGCCAGTCCTATACCTTCCAGATGAACTTCCCCACGGACGAGGAAGTGCTCCGGCAGATTCGTCACATGGTGGAATCTGGCACCACCATCACAGTCAACGGCAAGGCCGTTACCGCTGCGGAGCTGACGGCGGACCGGTTCGCCGTCCGGTGGCATGTGTTCAAAGTGGATACCACAGACGGCTGGCATGTGGATGGTGTGCTGGTGGCAAAGACAGGCAGCCTCACCGTTACCAAGACCTTCGCCGGTGATCAGGAAGCCATTGAAGCAATCAAAGACGACTATCGGATTCAGGTTGCCTATGTTCGCAGGGCTGGGGAGGCTGATTCCGTTGTTCCCCCGCATCCCGGTGCAACCCTCACCCTCACCGATGAGAATGTTTTCGTTGATGCGGAAACCAACACCTATACCTGGACTGTGCCGGTGGATATGAACCGGGACTACACGGTAGAGGAAATCAATTATACCTCTGGACTGGACAGCGTGGTTACCACTGCTCAGTATTATGTTTCCGGCTCCAGAATCCCGGAACAGAATACCAATGGATGGCAGCCTTATAACACTGCGGTAACCGTGACCGGTCAGACAGAGACTGACGGCCGTCAGACCGTCGCCTTCCTGAATACCTACACCCAGACTGGCGAGATGATTCTGGAAAAGGTGGACGCCATGACTGGTGCTTTGATGCCTGGCGTATCCTTTACGGTGGCAAAGCAAGGCGATCCCACCTTGACCATTTACCGTCTGCCGGATGGGACATACACCACAGACAGCATGGCGGAAGGTGCAGTACCGGTTGAGGGCAATGTTATTACCACCAACGCCAACGGTCAGGCATTTCTCCACCTGGGAGTGGGTACCTTCACCTTCCTGGAAGTGGTTCCCACAGGCTATGAGGATCCGGGGCTGATTACGGTCACCCTGGGAGAGAACGGTAGCATCAGTGAGGCTGAAGCAGCCAATGACGGTGACCGGCGGGAATTTGTCCGGTTCAACGGCATTACCCTTCGGGTGCGGAACTACTCCAAAATGGTGCCCCTGAGAGTGGAAAAGATTTGGGCAGACGGGGAGAATACCTCGGTGCAGGTACAGGTTTATGCCAACGGTGTCAGCATGGGTGCAGACTTCCTGGCGAATCTGAGTACCACATCCGGCTGGATCCGGCAGTTCAGCTTGGCAGTACCGCTGTACATCAACGGTCAGCGGGCAGTATACACACTCCTGGAAACCCAGATTGGCACCTGGAGCTACTCCTCCGAATATGGCGGAGACGGCTACCGCTATTACGATGTAACCTATTCCCCGATGCAATACTTGGCTGCCGATGGTCAGGAGGTAACAGATCCCCAGGAGGCTGAGAGTATTTACCTGTCTGTAACCAACCAGCGTACCCAGCTGAATGTTACCGTCAACAAGCTTGACCAGGACGGAGCGCCTCTGCCGGGAGCGGAATTCTATCTGTATCCCACCGGCGGCAAACAGAATGCGGATGTTATTCAGGATGATAATGGCAATAACGTGTTGGATGGCTATTCCAACCCCATGATTGCCACATCGGATGAGGATGGCATCGTCAGTTTCAGAAATCTTCCTGCAGGTACTTACTTCCTTGTGGAGCACCAGGCACCACCCTACTACCAGGGTGACGATAGCTTGTATTGTCTGTTGGTTCAGGGAACCGGCGTGGTTATGTACAAGTATGAAGGCGACCAATGGACAGCATTGGATCACCGGAACATTACCAACACCAAGCTGGCGGAAGAGGTTATCATTGAAAAGCTGGTTGCAGGCAATATGGGTGACAAAACAAAGGATTTCGCTTTCACAGTGAAATCCACTGTGCCCATGCTTGAGGGGACGGGCTATACCCTTTCAAAGGATGGGCTTCAGGCGGATTTCCAGCTTTCCCGCGGTGAGAGCGTAACCCTCTATGCACCGGAGGGCGCAGACCTGACCATCAGCGAGACCAATGCCGGTGGCTATTCCATTGAAATGAAGGCAGGAGAGACCCCGCTGAGCGGTGGCAGCTATACCGTAACGGATGCTGATGACCAGACCATCACCGTCACCAATACCAAGAATGTGGATGTCGATATGGGAATCATCCAGGACTCCCTGCCCTATGTTCTGCTTTTGTCCACGGCCGGCTGTGGAAGCCTGCTCCTTGCAGGAGGCCGGAAACGCCGGAAAAAGCAATAGGGGGTGGGACTGTGACGAAAGAGGAACAGGTTCTCCAGGAGGAGAGCAGTGAAAAGCCGCAGGCACCCCCCACGCCCGCGGGAAACTTCGCTTTTGATGCCATCGGAACCTGGCTGCGGAAGGTGCACTTTCGCCATCAGGTTTTCGGTGGTGTCAACGAGGTAGATGTCTGGCAAAAAATTGAAGAGCTGAACAACCTGTATGAGGCTGCGCTGATGGCAGAACGTGCCCGATACGACACCCTCCTGCGGCTGCTCTCTGAGAAAGCAGGTGAGGAGGAATAGGGAAACAAAATGCATCACCCGGTGCCATCATCCGCCGCCGCAGGAACCGCCTTCTGGACAGGAAAGATGCCATTTCCTTGGCTGTAAGAGTCCTGCTCCTGCTTCTGGTGGGCTGGCTGTTGGCCACCCAGGTCTTCCTCTTTACCCAGGTGAAGGGCAACAGTATGTTCCCCGCCCTGAAGGACGGAGACCTGGCCATCGGCTTCCGCCTGCAGCAGGTATACCAGAAGGGGGATGTGGTGGTCTATGAACTGGACGGCCAGCTTCGGACAGGTCGGGTGGCGGCGAGAGCCGGAGATTTTGTGACCATCCAGGAGGATGGCACCCTCCTGGTAAACGGCACCATCCAGACCGGGGAAATACTCTACCCCACCTACCCCAAGGAAACCCTTACTTACCCTTATCAGGTGCCGGAGGACTCCCTGTTTATCCTGGGAGACTACCGCACCCAATCGGAGGACAGCCGGGACTTCGGCCCCGTCCCCCTGGAGAATGTGAAGGCCAAGGTCATTACCATTCTCCGTCGCAGAGGCCTGTAAACAAACGGAAGCCGGGACTTCCGTGATTCATGGAAACACAAGAATTGGAGGAATTACGATGAAAAAATTATTATCATTGGCCCTGGCACTGGTTATGGTGCTGACCCTGAGTGTAGCGGTAGCTGCCCAGGAGCATAGCGACATGGAAACGGTTACGATTTCTGTGACTTACAATGCAACCAATTCGGGAACTGTCTCCCCTGCGGAAACATTTGCTTTCACCATTGCGAAGACTTCCGTTACCGATGCGGCAGACGGTGTAACCACGGGGAATATGCCTGTACCCGCCGTGGGCAATGTGGAATTTGCTGAAGGAGATGCAGGCAATGCAGGTTCCATGACCAAGGATGTGACCATTACCCTGCCTGAGTATACCAGCGTAGGCGTTTACACCTATACCATTACGCCGACTCCCAGAACCACAGGCGGTGTGACTTACTGGGGAAGACCTATTAAACTGGTGGTTACCGTTATTGAGCAGAACGGCAAGATTCGAGTGGCCGCTGTCCATACCGAGGGCGAGGGTGAAGAAAAAACCGATGACATTACATACACCTACTCCGCCGGTTCTCTGTCTGTGACCAAGAGTGTTACCGGCAATCTGGGTGACCGGGCCAAGGAATTCAATGTGTGGGTTACCTTCACCGCCCCTGAAGCCGGTGTGGTTAACAGCACGATTTCTTATATCGTAGACGGAGAAACTAAAACCATTGCCCCTGCTGAATGGGAAGAAAACACCGCATCCGTTCAGATTGCTCTGCACCATGAGGAGACCGTAACCTTCACCAACATCCCCTATGGTGTGACCTATCATGTGGCAGAAGATTCCTACGAAGCCGAGGATTATAAGACCAGCTACAATAAGCAGGACGGCACCATTGGGGCTGCCTCCGATGCTGTCACCATCACCAACAACAAGGGAACCGGTGTGGACACCGGTGTTGTGCTGGACAGCCTGCCCTATGTGCTCCTGATTGCTGTGGCTGTGGTAGGCGTTGTGGCTTTCACCGCCAAGAAGCGCACCACCGACAGATGATTGACCCTGCCGGGGAATCCTCCCCGGCAGACCCCAATCCATTATAATGAGGTGTAACTTATGAAAAAACTGTTTGCCCTGCTGCTCACCCTGGCGTTGGTGCTGAGCTTCGGCGTTACCGCTTTGGCGGCCGAGCCCACCACGATGACCAGCGCACCTACCACCTATGAGGCTCTGATTAAGACCTACGATTTGGTGGGCACCGATGACACGACTCTGTATCCTGCCGAAACCCTTACCTTCACTTCCACCCCCGCAGTGGGTAATCCTGACACCACCAACCTGACGGTAAATAACTTGGTGGTTACCGGCAACAAAGACCAGAAGCTGGTTATCAATGTGCCTGCCTACTCTAAGGTTGGTGTGTACCATTACACCATTACCGAAAATGCCGGCAACACCCAGGGTGTCACCTACACCAACGGTGCCGTGGAGCTGTCCGTTTTGGTGGAATATGACTATAACGACACCGATGGCGACGGCTACGGCCTGAAAGCCACCATCGGCGTGACCAATTCGGCAGGTGAAGGGGAGGAAGCGGTAAAGCATAATACCTTCACCAACACCTACTCCCTGGGTTCCCTCACCGTTTCCAAGGAGGTCGCCGGTAATCTGGCCAGCCAGACCCAGAAGTTCGACATCGATGTGACCTTTACCTCTGACAAGCCGGTTTTGAGCACCATCACCTGCGGCGACGGTCAGACCATTACCTCCGCAAACTGGACCCTGGCAGAGAGTGTGTATACTGCCAAAGTAACTGTGAAGCTGGCTCATGGTGACAATGTGACCTTCTCCAACATCCCTGCCGGCGTTACCTACACCGTTGTCGAGCAGGCCAAGCACGAAGCTGCAGATCCCAACGGCAGCAACCCGGAAACCGGCTATACCGTAACCTACGCAGATGAAAAGAGTGCAGGCACCATTACTGCTGATACTGTGGACACAGTGAAGGTCGTCAACACCAAGGGTACCGCCGTCAATACCGGCGTGGTGCTGGACAGCCTGCCCTACATTCTCCTGATTGCTGTGGCTGTGGTGGCCGTTGTGCTCTTCACTGCCAGAAAACGGAGAAACCGGGAAGCCTGATGAAAGATTGACACCGGAGGGCGGAAGCCCTCCGGGAGACCTCAAGGAAAGGAGCGGATACCCATGCGATACTGGATTCGGGGGCTGAACGCCCTGTTCAGCCTGGTGGTGCTTCTCTGCTTCTTTGTGGTGGTGGCCTACGCCGGCTATGCCCTGTGGGACAACAGCCAGGTGTATGCGGCTGCGGAAAATGTCCGGGATGAGATGCTCCAGTTCAAGCCCCAGCCGGATGCGGAGGAGGGCGGCCCCACATTCCATGAGCTTCAGGCGGTCAACCCGGATGTGTGTGCCTGGGTCACCCTGGACAACACCAACATTGACCACCCGGTTCTCCAGGGGACGGACAATCTGTCCTATATCAACCGGGATGTGTACGGAAACTTCTCCCTGGCAGGAAGCATTTTCCTGGACTCCCGGAACGACACAGCTTTTGCTGACCCCTATTCCTTGCTGTACGGTCATCACATGGAAAACAGCGGGATGTTCGGGGATTTGGATTTGTATAAGGACGAGGAATTTTTCCGGGAGAACAGAACCGGCCTTTTGATGACACCGGAGGGCGTGTACGATTTGGAAATCTTCTCCTGCCTTCTGGTGGAAGCTTCGGACGAATATATCTTCGAGCCGGAGGCCTGGCAGGGGGATCTGGAAGGTGCATTTTCGTATGTAAAGGAAAATGCCATGTACCTCCGGGAGGAGATTTGGGAGAGCCTGGACGGGGATTCCCGGATTCTGGCTCTGACCACCTGCTCCGGGGAGTTCAGCGATGCCAGAACCGCGGTTCTGGCGGTAATGCACCCTCGTCAGATGGAAGCACAGGAGGGTTAGTAACATGAAAAAAACCATAAAACTTGGGTTTTTCACTGCCATACTGGTGCTGCTGTGGGGAATGGTGCTGGGACAGGCGGTGCTGGCGGAACCTCAGGAAGCCCTGACCGGTGAGATTATCCTGCCGGTGACCATCCGGGCAGAGGGTTTTCTGCCGGATGAGCCGGAGGTCTATACCCTGGTGCTGGAGGGCGAGGAGGGTGCTCCCATGCCTGCCGGAAGCCAGGGACAGCGCTTCCAGTGGCAGGTCACCGGTGCCCAGGCCACGACCTTTCCTCCCATAGCCTGTAATGGTGTGGGCATTTATCACTACACCATTACCCAGGTGCCGGGGAACAACGCCTACTGCACCTACGACGAAATCAAGTACCAGGTTCTGGTCACCATAACCTATCAGGAGCAGGGAGAGGGCCTGGATGTGGCCATTGCCATTGCCCCGGAAGGCTCCACCGACAAGACGGATGCTGCACTTTTTGTCAACAGCTACGAAAGACCTCCGGTGGAGATTCCCCAGACCGGTGAGGTGGAAAACCTGTCCTTGATCCTCGGCCTGTGGGTGTGCAGCCTGCTGGCTTTGGCACTTGTGTGGAAGCAGAGAAAAACCGTATAAAAATCGCCTCACAGAAGGAAAAACCTTTCTGTGAGGCGATTTTGCGTCAGAAGTAAAGAAAGCGATAAGTCAAAAGTCCCAGTATGATTTGCAGGGCCAGCAGTGCCGGCACCCCGATGGTAAATTTGGGGTGCTTTGTCTTGTGGCGAACGGTATACATTCCCAGAAGAGACCCCAGGCTTCCACCCAGGGCTGCCACCCACATAAGGGTGGCCTCGGGAATCCGCCAAAGTTTTTTTCTGGCTTTGTACTTGTCAATAAGCATAAGCAGGAACCCCAGCGCATTGACTGATAACAGATAAATGAGGACTGGCTTCATAAAATACCTTTCTTGGAGGGATGGATTTGAAAAAACTGTTTGTCTGTGCCGCCCTGGGGCTGCTGCTTTGCGGCTGTGCCCCACAGGAGGCGGCGGAAACCGTGGAGGATGTGTACCAGCCGGTTTTGGAGCAGGAGGCCCAGCAGGTGCTGCTGCAAGTACCTGACCAGGCAGGGGACCCGATTCTGACCAACGAACAGGGGGACACCCTGTACCTGTGGGAGGACTATACCCTGACGGTAGCCACCCGGAAGTCCGGGGATGTGACGGGAGTAATTCAGGAAACCACCGGTTTTACCCCGGACCAGCTGCAGGTGGTGGAAACCGCCCGGATGGAGGGCACCCAGTATGACTGCATCTGGACGGCAGCCGGGGAAGGGGGAAGCCAGGTGGGGCGGCTTCGGATGATTGACGACGGCCACCACCTGTATGTCATGACCATTATGGCCCCGGAGGCGGAAGCGGCGGCTTTGCAGAGCGACACCTGGGTGGAGGTGTTCAACTCCTTCCGGGTGATTGAACCGGAAAGCATGGTCAGTAGCGGCTCATAGCTGCCCTGCATAGGTCTTTGCAGGCCTCAATCACCGACTGGGGATAGAGGATCTGGGCCTTGTCCCCGAATCCGATGACCCAGCTTAAAAACATGGGAGAAACCGCCACCTGCACCGTGAAGGTGAAGTGCTCCTCGTCCTGGGGAATCAGCATGATGTCCTTGCCGAAGCGGTCAATCACCACATTGATGAGGCTCCGGTGGAACTGCAGTTTTACCGTCACCGCATCCCCGGAGTACATCTGAAAGAGCTGATTGGCGTGTTCCACCAGGGCTTTCCCCGTCAGCTCCGGGCAGGGATTGCGGCGCTCATCTGTAATGCGGATGTCCGTCATCCGGTCCACCCGGTAGGAGGTGACGCCGTGACGCTGGGAGTGGGCCAGCAGGTAATAGTTTTCATTGTCCTGGCACAGTCCGTAAGGGCTTGCCAGGTATTCTTTGTCCCGATACCGGCGCTTGCCCCCCAGATCCCAGTCGAAGTACCGGAAGGAAATCTGCCGGTTCTGGCCGATGGCCTCCTGAATGGCATCCACGTTGTAGTAGATGGACTCGTTCATGCTCTTCACCCGCCCGGATACCAGGACGTTCCGCTTCATAAGCCGGGCGTCCTCCTCGTTGCACTGGCTGCACAGCTTTTCAATCAGCTCCCGGGACTTGCGCTCTGTGAGGAACCGGCTGGACTGAACGGCGTCAATCAGCAGCTTCAGCTCCGGCAGCTGAAACCGCTGGGAGGCGATGTAGTAGCCGCCGTTTCTGCCGGGAATGGACACAATGTCCACCCCATACTCCTGCAATGCCGCCACATCGGAGTAGACGGTTTTCCGGTCGCAGTGAATCCCGTGGCGGTTTTGGAGCATTGCGATAAGCTCCGCAGCTCTCACGGGTTTACTCTCGTGGGAATTTTTTTGCAGATAATCCAGGATATACAGAATTTTCAGCTTTTGGTTGTCGTACTTTCCCATGTTCCTCACCTCCTTCCGATTATAACACATCTGTCACAATGGTGGAAAGAGAAAATTCATAAATTTGATTTTTTCCCCATTGTGTGATATGCTATGGGCACTTGGAGGTACAAAAATATGCTGTTTATCGGATGTCACCTGTCAACCACCGGAGGCTTTGCCGCTACGGTGGATACGGCAGCGGAATTGGGTGCCAACACCTTTGCTTACTTTACAAGAAACCCCAGAGGCAGCCGTGCCCGGGCAGAGGACCTGCCCGACTGCCGGAAAGCCATGGAAAAAATGAACGACCTGTCCTTTGGAAAGCTGGTTGCCCATGGGGCTTATACCATGAACCTTTGCACCGCCAAGGGAGAGGACAGAGCCTTTGCCCGGAGCCTGCTGGAGGAGGATTTGCGCCGGATGGCGTCCCTTCCCGGAAACTTCTATAATTTCCATCCCGGCAGCCATGTGGGGCAGGGGGCAGATAGGGGCATTGCCCAGATTTGCGAGGCCCTGACTGCCGCCATGGCTCCAAGCTACCCTGTAACCGTGCTTCTGGAAACCATGGCCGGCAAGGGCACCGAGGTAGGAGGGAGCTTTCAGGAGCTGAAGGCCATCCTGGACGGGGTAGGCCGTCAGGATCTGGGGGTCTGCCTGGATACCTGCCATGTGTACGACGGCGGGTACGATATTGTGGGGAATCTGGACGGCGTTCTGGAGGAGTTTGACCGGGCGATTGGCCTGAATCGACTGAAAGCCCTCCACCTGAACGATTCCAAAAACCCCTTTGCCTCCCATAAGGACAGGCATGAAAAAATCGGAGAAGGCTCTCTGGGCCTGGAAACCTTCCGAAAGATTGTAAACCATCCCAAGCTCAGGGGACTTCCCATGATATTGGAAACCCCCAATGAGCTTCCCGGCTATGCCCGGGAAATCGCCCTGCTGCGGCAGTTGGAGGAACAGGAGGTGTAGGAATGCAGGATCTGGTACAAAGCCTGCAAGGAGCGGAGTCCACGTTTTACTATGTGTTTTTGTCGGTGTTTCGCTACGTGGCCCCGGCTCTGGCCTTTCTCATTTTGTTCCGGGCGGTAAAGCCCCTGCTGTTTTTCCGCCGGGCACCGGAAATCTGGGCATGGCTCACCATGGCAGACGGCACCAAGCTGCCCATCACCCATTGGGAAAACGTCATCGGCAGAAGCAAAAGCTGTGATGTGGTGCTGGATGTGCCCACCATCTCCCGGAACCACTGCGTCCTGACCCGGTACGATGACGGCAGCTGGACCATCCGGGACACCGAGTCCTCCGGCGGCCTGTTCATCAACGGCAAGCGCAAATCCATCTGGGCCCTGCAGCCGGAGGATGTAATTGAAATCGGCGGGGTGAAGATGACCCTGCAGCCCATCACCCAGCGGCAGGAGGAGCGGCTGGCCCAGCTCCGGGGCAGGGCCGGCAGCTTTGGCAGCAGCCTCATCAATGTGCTGCTGCTGACCATCTTCCAGGTGCTGTGCTGCCTGGGCTTTCTTCTCAGCCGTCAGAAGGACGTGCAGTCGGTGCTGGTGGGCATCGGCGGCATTATGGTGGTGCAGTGGCTGCTGCTTCTGTTCTACTTCTGCATCCGCCGAACCTCCTTCGAGGTGGAGACCATCGCCTTTTTCATCTCCACCATGGGCATGGCGGCCATTGCCGCCGTGGTGCCGGAGGAGGCCAGCAAGCAATTCCTTTCCATCGTCATGGGAGTCTGTGCCTTTTTGGGCATCGGCTGGGCTTTGCGGGATCTGGAGCGGGCGAAGAAGCTCCGGTGGCTGGCAGCGGTTGGCGGCATTGGCTTTTTGCTCATCACTCTGGTGCTGGGAAAAGAAATCAACGGTGCCAAAAACTGGCTGATTATCGGCTCCTTTTCCCTTCAGCCCTCGGAGCTGAGTAAGGTCTGCTTCGTGTTTGTGGGGGCCTCCACCATGGACAGAATCCTTGCCAAGCGGAACCTCATTGGCTTCATCGCCTATTCCGTGGTTATCTGCGGCTGCCTGGCCCTCATGAATGACTTTGGTACAGCCCTGATTTTTTTCTGTGCCTTTTTGGTGATTGCCTATATGCGCTCCGGCAGCGTGGGCACCATTGCCCTGGCCTGTACCTCTCTGGGCTTTGCCGGGGTGGTGGCGCTGAAAATCGCCCCCCATGCCATGCAGCGGTTCTCCTCCTGGCGGCATATCTGGGAATCCCCGCTGTCTGCCGGCTATCAGCAGACCCGGACTCTTATGTGCATGGCTGCCGGCGGCCTGTTCGGCCTGGGCGCCGGACAGGGTTACATGAAAAATGTCTTTGCCGCCGATTCGGATATGGTGGTTGCCACCATTACAGAGGAGTGGGGACTTCTCATGGTGGTGATGATTATTCTTAGCATCGTGGCGCTGGGTGTGTTTGTGGTGCGTTCTGCGGCGGTGGGCCGGAGCAGCTTCTACACCATCGGCGCCTGCACCGCAGCCAGCATTTTGCTGCTGCAAACCATTCTGAACGCCTTGGGCACCGTGGATGTGCTGCCCCTGACCGGTGTGACCTTCCCCTTCCTGTCCAACGGCGGCTCCAGTATGATTGGTGCCTGGGGACTCTTGGCCTTTATCAAGGCAGGAGACACCCGGCAGAATGCCAGCTTTGCGGTGCGCCTGCAAAAGAAAGGAGGCAGGGAGGATGAATAGAGTTGCGACCCGTGCCCTGGCGGTGCTGCTGCTGGTGGCGGTGCTGGTAGGGGGATTGGGCTTTTTCCTGTGGGAATATACCACTCAGGCTTCCGCCTGGATTGTGTTCCCCGGTTCTCCCCATGTGTATACCGGCAGTAATATTGACTGCGGCGTGGTCACCGATGCCAACGGAACCCTGCTTCTGGATATGCGCCAGAACAGAACCTACAGCTCCGACGCCCTGCTGCGGACGTCCACAGTCCATTGGCTGGGGGACCGGGACGGTTTTGTGGAAGCCCCGGCCCTTTCCCACTATGCAGCGGAAATGGCAGGCTACTCCCTGGTAAACGGCGTGTACGCCTATGGAGAGACCGCCGGTGTTGCCCGGCTTACCCTGCTGGCAGAGGCCCAGAAGGCCGCCCTGGAGGCCATGGGAGACTATAAAGGAACGGTGGCGGTATACAACTACAAAACCGGCCAGATTCTGTGCGCCGTGTCCACTCCCGCCTATGACCCGGACAACGTGCCGGATCTGGAGGCGGATACCACCGGAAAATACGAGGGCATGTACCTAAACCGCTTTACCCAGTCTGTGTATATTCCCGGCTCCATTTTCAAGGTGGTGACCCTGGCTGCGGCTTTGCAGGAGATTTCCGATTTGCAGCAGCAGTCCTTCACCTGCACCGGCGCCTACGAAATGGGCGTGGACAAAATCACCTGCGAAAGAGCCCACGGCACCCAGAATGTGAAGGATGCCTTTGCCAATTCCTGTAACTGCGCCTTCGCCCAGATTTCGGAGCAGCTGGGGGGAGAAACCCTGGCAAAGTATGTGGAAGAGATGGGAATTACGGAAAGTCAGACCTTTGACGGCATTACCACGGCAGAGGGGAATTTCCAGGTGGACAACACCCCGGTGAACGTGGCCTGGAGCGCCATCGGTCAGTATTTGGACCAGATCAACCCCTGCGCCTTCCTTACCTATATGGGAGCCATTGCAGGAGGCGGCGTGGGTGTGGAGCCCTACCTGGTGGAGAACATTACCGTGGGTAATACCACCACCTACCGGGCCAGCACCCACCAGACAGAGCGGATTATGGACGCCCAAACCGCCAAAACCGTCCAGGAATTTCTCAGGAACAACGTGGAAACCCGGTACGGCCCCGGAAACTTCGGAAGCCTCCGGGTGTGCGCCAAGACCGGTACGGCAGAGGTGGGAGGCGACCGGAAGCCCAACGCCATGCTGTCGGGCTTTACCACGGATGAAGACTATCCCTTTGCCTTTATCGTATGCGTGGAGGATGGTGGCTACGGTGCCTCTACCTGTATCCCTATCGCAACCCAGGTGCTGGAGGCTTGTAAACAGGCCATTGACCAAAAATGAACATTGTGTGAAGTGAACAAAACATTTGTCCTCCTGTGGGGAGAATTTGGTGCTTTTGAATTGTTGACAAATGTGCGTCTCTGGGATACAATGTGAACATCTTAACAAGGAGGTACAAGACAATGATGGCTTTCCACAATGCTTCTTCCAATTGGTCTGACCGCTGCATGAACGCTTCCGCAGCGGGTACCTCCGTGCGCGCCGGCATGATTATGGACATTGCTGCTCTGGCAATGTCCATTTTTTGCACGCTGTCCCTAAGCCTGCTGGCTCTGCTGTTGGTCCCATAGCACCGCTTTTTATGGTATAGAAGAAGCGGTTGTGTATCTGCACAGCCGCTTCCTTTTATAAAAGGAAAATGAAAGGGAGATTTTTATGAAGAAGGTATTTGCATTTGTCATGGCCGCATGTATGGCAGCAACCATGTTTGTCGGCTGCGCCCCCAAGGAAGGGGAAGAGGAAGCCGCCAGAGTGATCAAGGTTGGCACCAGCGGCCCCCTGACCGGCGGCAACGCTATGTACGGCAACGCCGTTGCCAACGGCCTGAAGCTGGCTTTTGAGGAGATCAATGCCCAGGGCGGCCTGCAGTTTGAGGTCAATGCCCAGGACGACGAAGCTGACGCTGAGAAGGCCGTCAACGCTTACACCGCCCTGATGGACTGGGGTATGCAGATCATGGCCGGCCCCACCACCTCCGGCTCTGCCGCTGCTACCGCTGCTGAGTGTGCAGCTGACCGGGTGTTTATGATGACCCCCTCCGCTTCCGATGCATCCGTCATTACCGCCGGTGACAACATCTTCCAGATCTGCTTCACCGACCCCAACCAGGGCGTTGGCTCTGCCGACTACATTTCCCAGCACAATCTGGGCACTGCCATCGGTGTTATCTATGATTCCTCCAACCCCTATTCCTCCGGTATTTACGAGAAGTTCCAGGAGAGAGCCAATCAAATTGGCCTGAATGTGGTGGCTGTGGAAGCCTTTACCGAGGACAACAAGGCAGACCTGACCACCCAGGTGACCAAGTGCCAGTCTGCCGGCTGCGACCTGATTTTCCTGCCCATCTACGCTGCAGAAGCTACCCAGGTTCTGACCTATGCTGACAAGATTGGCTACACCCCCAAGTTCTTCGGCTGTGACGGCCTGGACGGCATCCTGGCTGTGGAAGGCTTTGACCCGGCTCTGGCCGAGGGCGTCATGCTCCTGACCCCCTTCGATGCCACCGCAACCGACGAGAAGACCCAGAACTTTGTGAAGAACTATACCGAGAAGTTTGGCATTGCCCCCAACCAGTTCGCTGCAGATGCATACGACGTGGCCTACGTGATTGCAGCTGCCTGCGAAGCCGGCAAGGTTACCCCGGATATGACTGCAGAGCAGATTTGTGACATCCTGGTGGAGCAGGTTCTGTCCATGAGCTTTGACGGCCTGACCGGTGAGGGAATGCAGTGGAGCGCAGACGGTGCCGTTTCCAAGGAGCCCAAGGCTGTGAAGATTGAAAACGGTGTTTATGTAGGTATCGAATAATACATAGACTGAATGAAAGCCGGGCGGGGATTCCCCCCGCCCGGTTCTTCGGTCTTTCACCGGTCTATGAGAGAGCCCACCGGGGCTTTGTCATAGGCTGTTGAAGAAAGTGAGGAAGAAACATGGATTTTTTACAGTATACCATCAACGGTATCAGTATCGGTGCTGTGTATGCCATTATCGCCCTGGGCTATACCATGGTTTATGGCATTGCCAAGATGCTGAACTTTGCCCACGGTGATGTGATTATGGTGGGTGCCTATATTTCCTTCTCGGTTACCAGTTATCTCCATATGTCCCCTTACCTGAGTATTCTGGTGGCTATGGTGGGCTGTGTGGTGCTGGGTGTGGTGATTGAGGCCCTGGCCTACCGTCCTTTGCGGGGCGCACCCAGCCTGGCGGTGCTCATTACCGCCATCGGCGCCAGCTACTTCCTGCAAAATGCCGCCTAGCTGATCTGGGGCAGCGATCCGAAGAACTTCACCAGTATCGTGATCTTTTCCCCCATCAAGCTCTTTGACGGCCAGGTGACCATCACCGGCGAGGTGCTGGTAACAGTCATCACCTGTATTGTGATTATGATTGCTCTGGTGCTTTTCACGGAGAAAACCAAAATCGGTAAGTCCATGCGGGCGGTTTCCGAGGACCGGGATGCAGCCCAGCTTATGGGCATCCATGTGAACCGCACCATTTCCGTGACCTTTGCCATCGGCTCTGCCCTGGCAGCCATTGCGGGAATTCTCCTGTGCTCCACCGTCCCCACCCTGCAGCCCACCACCGGCTCCATGCCCGGTATCCGGGCCTTTACGGCGGCAGTGTTTGGCGGCATCGGCTCCATTCCGGGGGCTATGCTGGGCGGCCTGGTGCTGGGGCTGGTAGAGACCTTTACCAAGGGCTATATTTCCACCCAGTTTTCCGATGCAGTGGTGTTCCTGGTGCTGATTGTGGTGCTGCTGGTGAAGCCGGCAGGCCTGTTGGGCAAGAACATCCAGGAGAAAGTGTAAGGTGATGGGTATGCGTTTACAAAATATCTGGCAGAAATACAAAACCAACCTGCTTACATACGGAACGGTGACGGTGGCATTTCTGGTGCTGCAAATTTTGTCCAGCCAGGATATGCTGTCCCGGTCCACCCAGGGCTATCTGGTTCCCATCTGCGCCTACATTGTAATGGCAGTTTCCCTGAACCTGGTGGTGGGCGTTTCCGGTGAGCTGAGCCTGGGCCATGCAGGCTTTATGGGCGTGGGTGCTTTTGTGGGCGTGGTGATTTCCGGAAGCCTGAAGGGCGCAGTGGATAGCGACGCTTTGCGGCTGGTGCTGTCCATGGTAGGCGGCGGCCTGATGGCAGGTGTAGCCGGTGTGATTATCGGCGTGCCTGTGCTTCGCCTCCGGGGCGACTATCTGGCAATCGTCACCCTGGCCTTCGGTGAAATCCTGAAGAATATCATCGGCAACATCTATATCGGCAAGGATGCAACCGGGCTCCACTTTGCCATGAGCGCCGGCGGCGTATCCCTGGAAGAGGGGGGCACCATGCTCCTGAAAGGCCCCATGGGTGCCACGGGAATTGAAAAACTCTCCTCCTTTACCGCAGGCTTTTTGCTGATTCTCTTCACCCTGTTTGTGGTGCTGAATCTCATCAACTCCAAGGAAGGCCGGGCCATCAAGGCCATCCGGGACAACCGGATTGCAGCTGAGTGCGTAGGCATCCATGTCACTGCCTTCAAGCTGAAGGCCTTCGTGGTGGCCTCCGTCCTGGCAGGCATGGCAGGCGCTCTGTTCGCCCAGAATTACTCTGCCATTACTGCGGATAAATTTGACTTTACCAACTCCATCAACATCCTGGTGTTTGTGGTGCTGGGCGGCATGGGCAACATCCTGGGCTCCGTGATTTCCGCCACAGTGCTGTACCTGCTGCCGGAGCTGCTCCGGGGCCTGCAGGACCTCCGCATGATTCTGTATGCGGTGGTGCTGATTGTGGTGATGCTGTGTACCTGGTCTCCCCAGGTGAAGGGCAAGATGCAGGTAGTCCGGCTGTGGCTGGGCAAGCAGAAAAACAAAATTTTCAGAAAGGGGGCGGCCGACCATGCGTGAGGAATATTCCAGAAAAATGGTGGAGGTTACCACCACAAACCTTTTGCGGGAACAGGATACGGATAAGCAGCCGGTGCTGGATGTGCGGAATCTGGGCATCGACTTCGGCGGCCTGACGGCGGTGGACGGCTTCACCATGTCCATCGGCCCCACGGAGATTTCCGGCCTCATCGGCCCCAACGGTGCCGGCAAGACCACCATTTTTAACCTTCTGACCAGTGTGTATCAGCCCACCCGGGGCTCCATTCTTCTCAATGGTATCGACACCAAGGGCATGACCACCGCCAAGGTCAACCGGCTGGGCATCGCCAGAACCTTCCAGAATATCCGGCTGTTTTCCGAGATGACGGCTCTGGACAATGTGAAGGTGGGCATGCACAATTCCATCAAGTGTTCCTTCCTGTCCTCACTTCTGCGGCTTCCCCCTTACTATAAGGCGGAGCGGGGGGCCAACGAGCGGGCAATGGAGCTTCTGGACTTTATGGGTCTTACGGATGTGGCAAATGTGAAGGCAGGAGCCTTGCCCTACGGCGTCCAGCGGCGGCTGGAAATCGTCCGGGCTCTGGCCACTAACCCCTCCATTGTGCTGCTGGATGAGCCGGCGGCAGGCATGAACCCCAGCGAAACGGCGGAGCTGATGCACCAGATCCGCAGAATCCGGGATACCTTCCAGATTGCCATTTTTCTCATTGAGCATGACATGAACCTGGTGATGAATGTGTGCGAGGCCATCATGGTGGTCAACTACGGCCGAGTCATTGCCAAGGGTACCCCGGAGCAGATCAAGCAGAACCCGGCGGTAATTGAGGCTTACCTGGGACGAAAGGATGGTTAAGTTATGCTGAAAATTCAGGATATTCATGTGTATTACGGAGCCATCCACGCAGTCAAAGGGGTGAGCTTTCAGGTCAATCAGGGGGAGATTGTGGCTCTGATTGGGGCAAACGGTGCCGGAAAGAGCACAATCCTTAAAACCATCTCCGGCCTTATGCACCCCCGCAGCGGCTCCATCACCTTCATGGACCAGGACATTACCCACACCGATGCCTATAAGCTGGTGCGCCATGGCCTTGCCCATGTGCCGGAGGGACGGCGGATTTTCCTGCAAATGAGCGTTCAGGAGAATCTGGAAATGGGTGCCTTTACCCAGAAAGAGGTCTCCAAGGAGGACCTGGAGCGGGTCTACACCCTGTTTCCCCGGCTGAAGGAGCGGCGTAAGCAGGTGGCAGGTACCCTTTCCGGCGGCGAGCAGCAGATGCTGGCCATGAGCCGGGCTCTTATGAGTAAGCCGAGGCTTATGATGCTGGATGAGCCCTCCATGGGTCTTGCCCCCATTCTGGTGGACCAGATTTTTGACATTATCCGGGAGCTCCACAAGGCCGGCACCACCATTTTGCTGGTGGAGCAGAACGCCAGCAAGGCTCTGGAGATTGCAGACCGGGCCTACGTGCTGGAAACCGGCACCCTGACCCTCTCCGGTACCGGTGCAGAGCTTATTAGCAGCGACGAAGTACGAAAAGCCTATCTGGGCGGTTAAAATTGCACACCTCCTGCATAGAATCTGGCAGGAGGTGTTTTTTATGTGCCGCTATCACCAGCTTTGGGGAAGTGCGCTGATTGCCTTTGGGGGAGGCATCCTGTTGGGAGCCTGGCTGGAAGGTGGTTTCCTGTGCAGTTGTCTTGGCATCGGCCTGATGCTTTTGGGATTTTATTTTTTCCGGCCCGGCTGTCGGTCATAACCTTGTCCCGGTGGGAATAGGCTGTAACAGCAATGGGAGAGAAGGAGTGATTTCCAAATGGAATTACAATTTGACAAGCAGCCCATTTCCTGCCTGAACCAGGTGAAATGGGAGCAGAAGAATCAGGAGCTTACCCAGGAAATCCGCTTGACGGAGGACTTGCCGGACGTGGGCAGTGTCCTGGGTGCCTGGGGACAGACCATTGTCCGGGGCAAGCAGTGGCGGAAGGGAAATATGGAGGTAACCGGCGGGGTCATGGTGTTTGTGCTCTATGCCCCGGAGGACGGCTCCGCCCCCCGGGGAGTGCAGACCTGGCTGCCCTTCACCGCCAACTGGGAGCTGCCGGAGACCAAGCATGACGGCACCATCTGCGTGTGCTGCCAGCTCACCGGGGTGGACGCCCGTTCCGCCTCCGCCCGGAAGCTGATCGTCCGGGCAGGACTGGGGATTCTGGGGGAGGCGCTGGTGCCGGAGGAGCGGGAGCTGACCACCCTGGGAGAAATCCCGGAGGATGTGCAGGTGCTGCGAAGAAAATATCCCGTGCGCCTGCCTACGGAGGCCGGGGAAAAGGCCTTCACCCTGGAGGATACCATGAATCCCCCCACCGCCGGAGGCGGGATTTCCCGGATTCTCCGGTATGGCCTGGTGCCGGAAATTCTGGATGAGAAGGTCATGGAGGACAAGGTGGTGTTCCGGGGCATTGCCCAGATTCATGTGCTGTACCTGGGCACCGACGACTGCCTCTACCCCTGGGATTTTGAGGTTCCTTTCTCCCAGTATACCCAGCTGGACCAGGAACACGCCCTGGAGGCCCAGGCCCGGATTGTCCCGGCCATTACCAGTCTGGAGCTGGAGCCGGAGGAGGATGGGCAGGTGCAGCTGAAGGCCGGGCTTGCCTGCCAGTATGTGATTTTTGATTCCCGGCTTCTGGAGGTGGCGGAGGATAGTTACAGCAATACCCGGAAGGTAAGTCCCTGCCGGGAGCCTCTGGAGCTGCCGGTGCTGCTGGACTGGGATACCCAGCCGGTGGCAGTGGAGGAGAGCCTCACTGCCCAGGGAACCCGGATGGCAGACGGGGAAGTGTACTGGGAGCAGCCCCAGATTCTCTGCCAGGAGCAGGAGGTTTCGGTGTGCCTCCGGGGCACGGTGCAAATGCTGTACTATGATTTGGAGGGGAACCTTCAATGGGGAAGCCAGTCCTGGGAGTGGTGCCGGAAGCTGGAAGCCCACCCCAATGCCCAGCTCCAGGCCCAGGTTCTTCCGGTGGGTAAGGTGTCCGGGAGCATTTCCGGTGCCGGCGGAACCCTCCGGGGAGAGCTGAGCCTCACTACCACCACCCGGAACAGCCGGGGTATGAGCCAGGTGACCGGGCTGGAGCTGGGAGACCCTGTCCGCCCTGACCCCAATCGTCCCAGCCTGATTGTGAGAAAGCCCGGGGAGGCGGACCTGTGGGCTCTGGCAAAAAGCTGCGGCTCCACCATGGATGCCATTTCCCAGGCCAACGGCCTGGAAGGGGAGCCGGACCCGGATGCCCTGCTTCTGATTCCGGTGATGTAAAAAAGGTGCCGCTGCGTGGGAGATACGCAGCGGCATTTTTGGCGGATGTCGCATTGGGAGAAAATATCCGCCGTATATACCTTATGATACAGGCGCTGGGATATGCAAGGGGAAGCTGTCGAGAACCTGGGGATTTTTTCCTTGCATATTCCTTTGAAAGTGCTATACTATATAGTGCAAACAGTCAAAAGGGCGATTTTATATAGCCCCTTTCCCGGAAGTCCGGGGCTTTTTGACGGTTGTACTGAATTTACAGAAGGTGTTTGATTATGACAAAAATTGATATTTACAGTGGTTTCCTGGGCGCAGGCAAAACCACCCTCATTAAGAAGCTGCTGCAGGAGGCTTACCAGGGCCAGAAGCTGGTTCTGATTGAAAACGAGTTTGGCGAAATCGGCATTGACGGCGGCTTTTTGCAGGATGCAGGCATCAACATCCGGGAGATGAACTCCGGCTGCATCTGCTGCAGCCTGGTGGGCGACTTCGGCAAGGCCCTGACCCAGGTGATTGCGGACTACCACCCCGACCGGATTGTGATTGAGCCCTCCGGCGTAGGCAAGCTTTCCGATGTCGTCGGTGCGGTGAACAAGGTAACCGGCGAGGATGTGACCCTGGGCTATACCGTGGCGGTGGTGGACGCCGGCAAGGTAAAGTCCTACAGCAAGAACTTCGGTGAGTTCTATAATAACCAGGTGCAGACCGCTTCCACCATCATTCTGTCCCGGACGGACGCCATCCCCCAGGACAAGCTGGATAAGGCGGTGGAGCTGCTCCGGGAGCTGAATCCCCAGGCCACCATTGTCACCACCCCCTGGAACGCCCTGACCGGAGCCCAGATAGTGGAGGCCATGGAGGGCAAGGCAACCCTGGCAGCAGAGCTGGCCCAGATGGAGCAGGAGCACCACCATCATCACCATGACCACGAAGAGGACTGCGGCTGCGGACACCACGACCATGACCACGAGGAGGGCTGCGGCTGCGGACACCACCACGACCATGACCACGAGGAGGGCTGCGGCTGCGGACACCACGACCATGACCACGAGGAGGGCTGCGGCTGCGGACATCACCACCATGACCATGAAGAGGGCTGCGGCTGCGGTCACCATCACCATGACCACCATGCCGACGAGGTTTTCACCTCCTGGGGTGTGGAAACGGCCCGGAAGTTCACCAAAGAGCAGATTACCCAGGCTCTGGAAGCTCTGGACAGCGGAAAGTACGGCACGGTGCTCCGGGCCAAGGGCATTGTGGAAGCCCAGGACGGCACCTGGATTCACTTTGACCATGTGCCCCAGGAGGCAGATGTGCGTACCGGCAGCGCTGCCATCACCGGCAAGGTGTGCGTCATCGGTGCCCAGCTGAATGAGGCGGAAATCGCCGCATTGTTTGGAGTGTAAGCTATGACCCAGATTCCTGTCTATACGTTTACCGGCTTCCTGGACTCCGGAAAGACCAAATTCATTCAGGAGACCCTGGAAGACCCCAGGTTCAACGGAGGCGAGCGGACGCTGCTTCTGGTGTTCGAGGAAGGGGAGGAGGAGTACGACTTCTCTACCTATCCCCATAAGAATGTGTACCTGGAGGTGCTGGACCAGCAGACTGTGGAGCCCAAGACCCTCCAGGCCCTGGCAAAGAAGTACAAGGCTCAGCGGATTGTGGCGGAGCTGAACGGTATGCAGATGGTAGGGGACCTTTACAGCCGCTTCCCGGAGGAATGGGTGGTGGCCCAGGAAGTGATGTTTGCCGACTCCACCACCATTATGACCTACAATGCCAATATGCGCAATCTGGTGATGGACAAGCTGGTAGGTGCCCAGATGGTGGTATTCAACCGGGTAACCCCCGGGGCAGATACCCTGCCTTTGCACAAGCTGGCAAGAGCCGCCAATCGGCGGATTGACATTTTGTATGACTACACCGACGGCACCACCGCCTTTGACGAGCTGCAAGACCCCTTGCCCTTTGACATCAACGCCCCGGTCATTGAAATCAAGGACGAGGACTACGCTCTGTGGTACCGGGATGTGACGGAGGAGCCCCAGAAGTATGCCGGCAAGACCGTCCGGTTCAAAGGCCAGGTGGCCATGCTCCGCCGGGACCGGAATACCATGTTTGCCCCCGGCCGGTTCGTCATGACCTGCTGCGAGGCGGATATTGAATTCTTCGGGGTTCCCTGCCGGTACCCCAACTCCAGAGAGCTGAAGCCCCGCTCCTGGGTGATGGTGGAGGCCACTGTTGCTGCGGAGAAACACGCCGTGTACCAGAACGAGCTGGGCCCGGTGCTCACCGCCATCCGGGTGGAGCCGGCAAATCCGGCAGATCCTGAGGTCGCTACCTTTTGACTTTCCAAACATGGCGGTATGGCAGAAGCTGTACCGCCATTGCAAAACTTAGAAAGGCAGGTGGAAGCTGTGTATCAGCCCCTTGCAGACTTGCTTCGTCCGACTACCTTGGACGAGGTGTATGGGCAGGAGCATATTCTGGGGAAACAGGGCGTCCTGCGCCGGCTAATTGACTCCGGAAACATCCCCAATATGATTTTCTATGGCCCCAGCGGCACGGGAAAGACCACCGTTGCCAACATTATCGCAAAGCAGACCAACCGCACCTTGTACCAGCTCAATGCCACCACCGCCTCCACCGGAGACATTAAAAATATCGTGGCTCAGCTGGATACCTTTATGGCCCCCAATGGGGTGCTTTTGTACCTGGACGAGATTCAGTCCTTCAACAAAAAGCAGCAGCAAACCCTGCTGGAATACATCGAAAACGGAAAAATCACCCTTATTGCCTCCACCACGGAGAATCCCTATTTCTATGTGTTCAACGCCATCCTCAGTCGTTCCACGGTGTTTGAGTTCAAGCAGATTTCCCGGGAGGCGGCGCTGCAAGCCATCCGCCGGGCGGTGGCCTTTTTGGAGAAGCGGACAGCCCTTACCGCCCAGCCGGAGGAAGGGGCCCTGGAGTACATCGCCGGGGCCTGCGGCGGGGATTTGCGGAAGGCCATGAATGCAGTGGAGGTGCTGTTCTCCGTGGGAGTTCCCCAGGGGGACAAGCTTCCCATAACCCTATCCGATGCCCAGGCGGTTACCCAGAAAAGCGCCATGCGGGCTGACCGGGACGGGGACAACTTTTACGATCTGCTCTCGGCCCTTCAAAAGTCCATCCGGGGCTCCGACCCGGATGCGGCGGTCCATTACCTGGGGCGGCTTCTGGAGGCGGGGCAGATGCAGTCTGCCTGCCGGCGGCTTATGGTGATTGCGGCGGAGGATGTGGGGCTGGCATACCCCATGGTGATTCCCATTGTGAAGTCCTGCGTGGATATGGCTCTCATGCTGGGAATGCCGGAGGCCCGGATTCCCCTGGGGGATGCGGCGGTGCTTATGGCCACCTCTCCCAAGTCCAATTCCGGTCACATTGCCTTGGATGAGGCCATGGCGGATATCCGCAAGGGCCGTGGCGGGGATTTCCCCCGGCATTTGCAGAATGTCCATGCCGACACCTATACCATGGAACGGGAGCAGGGGTATCTCTATCCCCACGATTTCCCCAACCATTGGGTGAAGCAGCAGTACCTGCCGGACGATCTGGTGGGGACGGTGTACTACCACTACGGCAGCAACAAGCTGGAGCAGGCCGCCAAACAGTACTGGCAGGCCATTAAGGGGGAATGACCATGGATGTGCAGGTAGGGGATACCCTGGTAATGAAGAAGCCCCACCCCTGTGGGGAGAAGAAGTGGCTGGTGCTGCGCACCGGGGCGGATTTCCGCCTCCGCTGCCTGGGCTGCGGCCACGAGGTGATGATTGATCGCTTCAAGGCGGAGAAGAACATCCGGCAGATTCTGCGCCCGGAGAAATAATCGACAGCAATGTCCGGCAGCCGATGGATTCGGCTGCCGGATTTTTTACAACCGGGAAGGGGTTGGGAGAAACCCCTCTGCCTCTGGGAATTCCTGGGGGCTGCCAGCCCCTTTTCTTTGACTGGATTTGAAGGGGACAGGGTGTATACTGGGGGCAAGGAAGGGGGGACAGGAGATGACGGTGTATCTGGATGTGGTGCTGCTATTGAATTTTCTGGTGGATTTTCTCCTGCTTTTGGGGACAAACCGGCTGATGGGCCACCCTTTGGAGCCGGGAAAGTGCGCCCTGGGGGCACTTCTGGGAAGTGTTTACGCGGGAGCCTCTATGCTTCCCCGGCTCCGGTTTCTGGGAAGCTGGCTGTGGCGGCTGGTAAGCCTGGGAGCCATGGGCTGCCTTGCCTACGGCCTGACCCATAGCGCCCTTCGCAGAAGCCTGGTGTTCGCATTCCTGAGCCTTGCCCTGGGAGGCCTGATGCTGTGCCTGGGAGGGGGCGGCTTTTTCACCCTGGGAGCGGCAGCGGCGGGGCTGTGTCTTTTGTGCATGGTGTGCTTCGGGGGCAGGCTTGGCAGCAGAACCCTGGTGCCGGTGGAGCTGACCTATGGGGACAGAATGCTGCACCTCACTGCCCTGCTGGACACGGGAAACACCCTGAAGGATCCTCTTACCGGCAGACCTGTGCTGGTGGTGAATGCCCAGGCGGCGGAAAAACTCACAGGCCTTACCCGGGAGCAGCTGCGGCGGCCGGTGGAGGCCATGGGGACGATTCCCGGCCTCCGGCTGATTCCCTATGAGGCAGTGGGACAATCCGGGGGGATGCTCCTGGGGCTGCGGCTGGCTCAGGTGCGGATTGGGAAGTGGACAGGAAGCGGATTGGTGGCATTCGCCCCGGAGGGCCTGAGCGGCCGGGACGGATACCAGGCGTTGACAGGAGGTATGGTATGATGAGATGGTTTGTGTGGCTGCTTCGGAAAATGGGACTCCTTTCTTCCGGCAGGGTGTATTATATCGGGGGGGCCGATGTGCTGCCGCCCCCCTTAAAAGGGGAGCAGGAGCAAAAAGCCCTGGAAGCTCTGGAGTCCGGGGAGGAGAGTGCCAAGCAGCTGCTTATCGAACGGAATCTGCGGCTGGTGGTATTCATTGCCCGGCGGTTTGAAAACACCGGGGTGAATCTGGAGGACTTGATTTCCATTGGCACCATTGGTCTCATCAAGGCCATCAGCACCTACCGCCGGGACAAGAACATCAAGCTGGCCACCTATGCCTCCCGGTGCATCGAAAACGAGATTCTCATGCATATCCGGAAAATTGCCAACCAAAAGACGGAGGTCTCTCTGGATGAGCCCATCAACATGGACTATGACGGCAACGAGCTGCTCCTTTCGGACATTCTGGGAACGGACGAGGACATGATTCTGCGGCCCTTGGAGGATGATGTGGACTTGCGGCTGCTGCGCCAGGCGGTGCAGGAGCTTCCGGAACGGGAGCGGCAGATTGTGGGGATGCGCTTTGGCCTGTGGGGACAGCAGGAGCTGACCCAGAAGGAGGTGGCCCAGAAAATGGGCATTTCCCAGTCCTATATCTCCCGGCTGGAGAAGCGGATTATGCTCCGCCTGCGGAAGGAACTGATGAAGCAGACCAGCTGCGTATGAAAGATTCCTGTTTCTCACTTGCAAAATGGAAAAAACTGTGGTACAATCGGTAAAAATAATATCGATATGGAAAGTACGAAAGGTGTTTTACCATGGAGCGAAAAGAAGTTTCCAAGTCCGTTCTCAAGCGGCTTCCCAGCTATCTGGCATACCTGAAGACCATCCCGGAGGAGGCCTCTCCCTATATTTCTGCCACCGCCATGGCCAACGCCCTGGGTATGGGCGAAGTGCAGGTCCGGAAGGATCTGGCTTTGGTGTCCGACGGCGGCCGCCCCAAAATCGGGTATCTCCGGGAGGGACTGATTGAGGATATCAGCCAGTTTCTGGGCTATGACAATACAACAGACGCCATTTTGGTGGGCGCCGGCAAGCTGGGCCAGGCCCTGCTGGGCTACAGCGGCTTTGAGGCCTACGGGCTGAACATTCTGGCAGCCTTTGATATAAGCCCCAAGGCGGAGAAAACGGTGGACGGCAAGCCCATCATCCCCATGGAGCGGATGGAGAGCTTCTGCCGTACCAACAAGGTGCTCATGGGCATTATCACCGTGCCGTCGGAACACGCCCAGGAGGTTTGCGACCGGATGATCGCCTGCGGAATCAAGGCCATCTGGAACTTTGCCCCGGTGCATCTGGACGTGCCCGGGAATATCCTGGTGCAAAATGAGAACATGGCAACCTCTCTTGCGGTGCTGTCCATGCACCTGCAAGCCCAGATCAAAGAGAAAAAATAAAAAACTTAGACCGAAGCGGCGAAATGCTGCTTCGGTCTTGCACTTAGTCCATATAAGTAACCAGCTCTTCCAGCGACTTTCTTTTCTTGATCCGGGGTGCGTCCTTTTCTCCGGGGTAGCCCAGGGCGATCACCAGCCGCACCGCATCGGGCAGATTACAGATGTTGCGGATTTTGGTGTCGTCCAGCCAGCCCAAGATGCAGGAGCCCAGCCCCTGGGCGGTGGCTTCTGCGGTGAGATAGGCAGCGGCGATGCCGATGTCCATGGAGCGGTAGTCGTTCTTCTTCAGCTTCGCTCCCAGGGCGGCGGACTTGGAGTAGGCATCCTGGGAAATGACAATCAGCACCGGCACATCCTTGGCAAAGCCGTTGATTCCCATACCGGTGACAGCCCCCGCCACCTTCCGGGCGGTTTCCCCCCGGCAGACGGTGAGGTGGTAGGGCTGGGAATTGCAGGCAGAGGGTGCCAGCCGCACCGCCTCCAGCACCGCCTGAAGCTTCTCCGCCTCCACAGGGCGGTCCGGGTTATAGCTGCGGCAGGACTGCCGAACCTTAGCGATTTCCAAAAAATTCATAAGTGCCTCCTGTGGCCAACACGGACAGATGAGGAGAAAAGATTTGACCCTTGACTGATGTGCCTTCCGCAACCTCCAGCCAAGGGTCAAATCTGTTCACTCTTGATATCTAACATCCGTGTGTAACCTCGCTTTCTACAGATTTCCTGCACCACATTTCCTTGCTGAATCCCATTTCCTCCACACAAATCATCTAAAATTTTCATACAGTATGCTCATAAGTGAGCGGCCGATATGTGGGAAACTATCCAAACCGGAAATACGGTTTCGGTTTTCCTGCAGCGACCTTGCTGCAAGTAGAGGAGCTTTACCTCTGCATCGGTATCACCCTTTCTGACTATAATGTACCACAGGGGCAGGAGAATTGCAATAGGGAATACTGCAAGAAAAAGATACCATAAACTTGTATAAAACATAGAAATTCAGAAGAATCAGAAACATATCTTGACTTTTCTGTAAAGAATCTGCTACAATGACAGTGATGCGGCCCGGTGCGTAAGCACCGGGCCTTTTCCTTTAATTCAATACCATGGAGGCGGCGCCGTAGATACCGGCGTCGTTGCCCAGGCTTGCCAGGGTAAACTGGGTGTCGGCACAGCCGAAGAACACATTCTCCCGGAAATACTTCTGCACCACATCCAGAATAATCTGACCGGCCTTGGACACGCCGCCGCCGATGACGAAAATCTCCGGATTGATGATGGCGGCAATGTTGGCAAGGGCAGTGCCCAGAATCTGACCAAACTGGTCTACCACCTGCAAAGCCAGGGCATCCTGAGCCTTGGCACAGTCAAAAACGTCCTTGGCGGTGAGATTTTCACACTGACGCATGGCGCTGGCCTCGTCGGAACGGCACAAAAGCTCCTTGGCCAGCCGGACAATGCCGGTGGCGGAGGCATACTGCTCCAGGCAGCCGTACTTGCCGCAGCCGCAGGGGATGGTCTCGTTGTCCCTTACCTTCATGTGCCCGATTTCACCGGCTGCGCCGGAGAAGCCGGTGACAATCCGGTTGTCAATCACCACGCCGCCGCCGACACCGGTGCCCAGGGTGAGCATCAGGGCGCTGGAACGGCCTACGGCGCTGCCCATCCACTGCTCGCCCAGGGTTGCCACATTCACATCGTTTCCGGCCTTTACCGGAAGCCCGGTGAGCTGGTTCAGCATCTGGGCCACAGGATATTTGGACCAGCCCAGATTGGCAGCGCCCACCGCAATTCCGTCCCCGGTTACAGGGCTGGGAACGCCCACACCGATGCCCAGCACATCCTGGGCGGCGATGCCCATTTCCGCAATCTTCCCCAGAACTGCCTTGGCCACATCCTCTAAGATGTGGCTGCCCTTGTCCCGGGTGTCGGTTTTGATTTCCCACTTGGTAAGCAGCTCTCCGGTGGTCTCAAACACACCCAGCTTGCAGGCAGTGCCGCCCACATCCACGCCAATGACATATTTTTTCATAAAGCATCCTCTTTTCCTTCGTTTTCCAAAGAATGAATGTACTGCTGCAAATCCACAACGGTGCCGGTTTCTCGGGCCTTTTCCGCTGCAAACACAATCAGATGGTTGTCCACGGAGACCGCAACATCCGAGACAGAGCACCCCGGGTCTCCGCCGGTGAGGTACTGATAAAGGGACTCAATGATCCCCTCGTCTCCGCCGCCGTGACCACCGGAGATGCCGTCTTTCCCGGTGATGGGAATTTCCTGGGTGGTGCGGCTTTCAAAATCATACAGGCGGATGGGCTCCCCCGTACCGTCCAGAGCTGCCCGCAGCTCTGCCTTGGTGCCCATAATGTGGATGTACCGTCCGCCCCGGTTGAAGGCGCACATGGTAAAGGTAACGGTTACCCCATCTTCAAACAGCAGATTCACCGTCTGGTGGTCCACCACATCGTTGTCGCACCGGAATACGCATTTTCCGTATTGGGTGGTGCGCAGGGCTTGCGCAATCATTTCATCGGTGGGGTCTGCCTGCCGGGCGCAGGTGGTGCGGAACCAGTCGTTTTTCTTGTCCTCCAGGTACAGCTTCACAGCGTTGTAGGGGCACGTATCTCCCTGAGGGCAGCCATCCATGCAACGTTCAGGTGCACCTTCCGGGGCGTTTTCCTGGCGGAAATACTGTAAGGAGCCAAAGGACTGAACCTTCCGGCACTTTTTTCCAATGAGCCATTGGAGAATGTCCAGGTCGTGACAGGATTTTTGCAGGAGCATACAGGAGGAGCGGCCTGCATTTCCCCAGTTGCCCCGGACGAAGCTGTGGCTCTGGTGCACATTGCCCACACATTCCTCGTGGTTGATAGAGACAATCTGCCCCAGCCGCCCTTCCGCAATCAGGGCTTTCAACGTGGTAAAGAAGGGGGTGTAGCGCAGCACGTGGCACACCACCACCTTCACACCCATTTTTTCTGCGTGGCGGGCGATTTTCAGGCAGGACTGGGGGTCCGGTGCCACAGGCTTTTCCAAAAGAATCTGATAGCCCAAAGAAATGGCAGCCATTGCCGGCTCCAGGTGCTGCTGGTCCATGGTGCAAATCAGGGCCACATCGGCGCATTTGCCCAGGGCCAGCAAATCCTTCCAGTGGGAAAAGCACATTTCTTCCGGGATATTATGCCGCAGACGAATCTGCTCCCGGCGGCTTTCGATGGGCTCAGCTACCCCTACCACCTGAAACTGCCGGGGCATTTGAGCCATGATGTTTGTGTAGGTTTCTCCCCGGTTTCCTGCATCGATGAGAATGAC